>ENA-OQIG01000742-OQIG01000742.1-human-gut-metagenome-genome-assembly--contig:-NODE-742-length-17240-cov-2.395430_pt1 | contig 17240 bp, 20 predicted proteins | sample MGYA00242576_ERZ504741 | MGnify/ENA primary metagenome ERZ504741 (study PRJEB26092, sample SAMD00036436) | human gut metagenome | host: Homo sapiens | study: EMG produced TPA metagenomics assembly of... | reverse complement strand
CGCAATTGAAAACACCAACAGCATTGTTGTTTTCGACCTCGGACAAAAGAAATCCTGCATACCTTTACAGCCCCCATAGCGAAAGAAAAGTCAGTCAAACATTGTGGTGGCTGGAAAGATCAGGGCGTCAGATCGCTGGCGTTAAGCGGATGAAAAGTTGCTTTATGCGACTTCATTTGAAGCGAATGCGTTATCGGTCATTAACGTGGCGACGGGGGAGATTATTCAGTCGATTACCACCGGTGCACATCCTGACAGCCTTATACTCTCGCGTGATGGCAAAAAAGCCTGGGTGATGAATCGCACCAGTAATAGTGTGTCAGCGATTGATCTGGTGACTTTATCAGCATGTGGCGGATATCCCGCTGGAGAAATACGACGGGACGGGGACGAGCGGTAAACCTGGTGCCTGGGTTATGGCACTTTCCCCGGATGAAAAACATTGTTGATACCCGGTATGGTCAGAGGTGACATTGTACGCATCAATACCATCACGCATCAGAAAGAAGACTTTCCCGCAGGTGATGCGCGTGGAACGATATCGGCGATGCGTTTTCGACCTGAAAACGGGGATGTAATTTTTGCCGACAGCAGGGGATTTCACGTATAAGAGTTGGGGATCAGCAAGCCAGCATTATGACGCAATGGTGTAGCAGGAGCGTTTATTCCGTTGAGGGTATTAGCCCGGACGGTCAGTATTTAGCGTTGGTGTCATATGGCTTGCAAGGTTATGTCATCCTGCTCAATATTAATGTCGGGCAGATTGTTGGCGTTTATCCTGCCAGCTACGTTAATCACCTTCGTTTTTCGGCGGATGGTAGAAAGATATTTGTTATGGCGAAGAACGGGTTAATCCAAATGGACAGGACGCTCTCGCTTGATCCGCAGGCAGTTATTCGTCATCCCCAATATGGCAATGTGGCTTGTATCCCTGAACCGTAAGAAAAAGGGGCATGATAATCATGCCCCACAGCGTGTTGAGAAAGTACGCTTTATCCTACAAAATCACGTAAATTCAACATATTGCAAAAATCGCGTAGGCCTGATAAGCGTAGCGCATCAGGCACATCAACGTTTACGTGCTCGCAGACTCATCAGCACAGCGGCAAAACCAAACAGCGCCGTCAGCACCCACAGCGGCCAGTTGCCGGTTCGTGCGTACGGTGTGAGTCCGGTCGTCGGCGTCACGTTAGTGGTCAACACCTCGCGGGTGAACTGCGGGATCATCGCCTGAATCTCACCCTGCGGGCCAATCACCGCCGTAATGCCGTTGTTGGTGCTACGCAGCAATGGGCGCGCCAGCTCCAGCGCACGCATTCGCGCCATCTGGAAGTGCTGCCATGGACCAATAGACTTACCAAACCATGCATCGTTGGAGATAGTCAGCAGGTAGTCGGTATCCGGGCGGAAGTTATCGCGCACTTGCTCGCCGAGAATGATCTCGTAGCAAATAGCCGCAGTAAGCTCAATACCATTTACCGACAGCGGCGGCTGGATATATGGCCCACGGCTGAACGACGACATCGGCAGATCAAAGAACGGTGCTAACGGACGCAGAATCGACTCCAGCGGGACAAACTCGCCAAACGGCACCAGATGGTTTTTGTTATAGCGATCGGCTGATTCGTAGCTGTACGGTGCACCTTTACCCAGCGTGATGATGGTGTTGTAGGTATCGTAGCGGTTCTGCTTATTGAGACGCGCGTCGACAATCCCGGTGACCAGCGAGCTACCTTTATCACGCAACTCACCGTCCAGTGCTTTGAGGAACGGTTGCTGATTAATTTCCAGATCGGTTATCGCCGACTCCGGCCAGATAATCAACGATGATTTGCCCATCAGCGGTGCCGTTGCGTTGTAGTAAATCTTCAGCGTATTAAGAAGCTGGCCTTCGTCCCATTTCAGCGATTGTGGGATATCGCCCTGAACCATCGAAACCTGAATGGTTTTCTCCGGTTGCGGGGTAAACCATTGGATGTAACGCAGCGGGAAGGGTAGGGCAAACAGCACGACGGCCACCACCAGCGGACGCCAGTTGCGTTTGACCAACGCCAGTGCCAGCAGGCCACTAACCATCATCAGCAGGAAGTTAATGGCTTCCACGCCCATTATCGGTGCCAGCCCTTTTAACGGGCCATCAATCTGGCTATAGCCGAACTGTAACCACGGGAAGCCGGTCAGTACCCAACCGCGCAGAAACTCGGTCACTTGCCAGAGGGCAGGGGCAGCAATCGCCACGCGCAGCCAGGTGGTTTTCGGCCACAGACGCGACAGCACGCCAGCAAACAGTCCGGTATACAGCGACAAATACGCCGCCAGCAGCACCACCAGGAAGATGTTAACCGGGCCAGGCATCCCGCCAAAGGTCGCGATGCTGACATAGACCCAGTTAATACCGCTGCCAAAGAGGCCAAATCCCCAGCAAAAGCCAATAGCGGCAGACTGGAGTGGGCGACGGTTAAAGGTCAACGCCTGAAGCCCCATCAGCGAAATAATCGCCGCAGGCCAGATGTCGTAAGGAGAGAAGGCCAGCGTTCCGCAGGCACCGAATAATAACGCCAGCAGCAGGCGAATGCGCTGGCGTTCAATTAATGAGCAAAAGCCATGTAGTTATCTATCCAGTTTCGGTTTTATTCATCCAGCTTTGGCTGGGGTGAGTCATCCGGGATTTTGACATGAACCTGAATAATACGCCGACTATCGGCCATCGCCACTTTGAACTGGTAACCGTCGATGTCGATAGTTTCGCCACGCGCCGGAAGATGCCCAAACGCCTGCATCACCAGACCACCGATAGTGTCGACTTCTTCATCGCTAAAGTGGGTGCCGAACGCTTCGTTGAAGTCTTCAATGGAAGCCAGTGCGCGCACGGTCCAGGTATGACGACTCAGCTGACGGAAGTCGATATCATCTTCTTCGTCATACTCGTCTTCAATCTCACCAACAATCAGTTCCAGGATGTCTTCAATGGTCACCAGACCGGAAACCCCACCGAATTCGTCAATAACGATCGCCATGTGGTAACGCTGAGAGCGAAACTCTTTCAGCATCCGGTCTACGCGCTTACTTTCAGGAACGACAACCGCCTGACGTAACACTTTGTCCATGCTGAAGCTTCAGCATCGCTGCGCATAAACGGCAGCAAGTCTTTCGCCATCAGAATCCCTTCAATGTGATCTTTGTCTTCGCTAATCACCGGGAAACGTGAGTGGCGGACTCGATGATGACATCAAGCATTCGTCCAGCGTCTGGTTGCGTTTCAGGGTAATCATCTGGGAGCGGGGGATCATGATGTCGCGAACGCGTTGGTCTGCGATGTCCATCACCCCTTCGAGCATATCGCGCGTATCTTCGTCGATAAGGTCGTTCTGCCCGGAATCACGGATCAGCGCCAGCAGTTCGTCACGGTTTTTCGGTTCACCGTGGAAAAGTTGGCTGAGTAACAGGGAGAAAAATCCCTTCTTGTTGCTTATCGTGTCACTACTGTGTGAATTGTCGTCGCTCATGGCGTCGTATGGGTTCTCATGTTAGTTAATCAAAACGCCGTCGTTAATCACCAACGGCGGGGACGTCTGCCAGTCAAATGCCTGGCAAATTATTCTTTCTCGCAATGTACGGATCCTCATAGCCCAGAGCAAGCATAATCTCTGTTTCGAGGGCTTCCATTTCTTCTGCTTCGTCATCTTCGATGTGATCGTAACCTAACAAATGCAGACTGCCGTGCACCACCATATGCGCCCAGTGCGCCTCCAGTGGTTTGCCTTGCTCCTGAGCTTCCTTCTCAACCACCTGACGGCAGATAACCAGATCGCCCAGTAGCGACATCTCCATGCCAGGCGGCACTTCAAACGGAAGGAGAGCACGTTGGTCGGCTTATCCTTACCGCGATAGGTCAGATTCAGACTGTGGCTTTCGGCGGTATCGACCACGCGAATAGTCACTTCCGACTCTTCCTGAAACTGCGGGATCACCGCATTCAGCCATGTCTGAAACTGGCTCTCTTCCGGTAACCCGGAATTATCTTCACATGCCAGTTGTAAATCGAGGATCACCTGACTCATTTTTGTTCCTGTTCTTCGCGCTTGCGTTCTGCCGCCAGCGCCGCTTTACGTTTTTGTTCGGCTTCTTCCCAGGCTTCATAGGCGTTAACGATACGCGCCACCACCGGGTGACGAACCACGTCTTCGCTGTGGAAGAAGTTAAAGCTGATCTCTTCGACATCGGCCAGCACTTCGATGGCATGACGTAAGCCTGATTTAGTATTACGCGGCAGGTCGATCTGTGTGACGTCGCCGGTGATAACCGCTTTTGAGTTAAAACCGATACGGGTCAGGAACATCTTCATCTGTTCGATGGTGGTGTTCTGGCTCTCATCGAGAATGATAAAGCGTCATTCAGCGTACGACCACGCATATAGGCCAGCGGCGCGACTTCAATAACGTTGCGCTCAATCAGTTTCTCGACTTTCTCAAAGCCCAGCATTTCAAACAGCGCGTCGTACAGTGGGCGCAGATACGGGTCTACTTTCTGGCTTAAATCGCCAGGCAGGAAGCCCAGTTTCTCACCGGCTTCGACCGCCGGACGAGTCAGCAGAATACGGCGAATTTCCTGACGCTCCAGGGCATCAACTGCTGCAGCGACTGCCAGGTAGGTTTTACCCGTACCCGCCGGGCCAACGCCGAAGGTAATGTCATGGTCGAGAATATTGGCGATGTACTGCGCCTGGTTTGGCGTGCGCGGCTTAATTACGCCGCGTTTGGTCTTGATATTGACCGCTTTGCCGTACTCCGGCACGCTCTCCGCGCTTTGCTCCAGTACCCGCGCTTCTTTAATCGCAAGGTGGATCTGTTCCGGTTCGATATCCTGAATCTGACCGCGCATCGGGGCTGTATCGACATACAGGCTACGCAGAATGTCTGCCGCAGCGGTGACGCAAATCGGACGGCCGGTCAGTTTAAAGTGGTTGTCGCGGCGATTGATCTCGATGCCGAGACGGCGTTCGAGCTGCTTGATGTTGTCATCAAACGGGCCGCACAGGCTCAACAGACGCGCGTTGTCTGCTGGCTCCAGGGTGATTTCGCGAGTGTCTATGTTCAAACCGTTCCTCTTATCTGTATGCCGCCGGAAGCTGAACATTCACCGGCCTATAAGGAAATTATTCACGCCACAGGAAAAAGGCGCAAGCATTGCGATAAAGATGGGGATAAAGAGAGAAAAAACAAGGCCCACCGGAACGGCGGGCCTGAGAATTACGGCTGATAATAACCCACGCCAAGGTCGTTTTCTTTGCGGGTACGGGCAATCACCGATTCCGGTGTTTCTGCCACGCGCAGACCCATTTCATCTTCAGTACGCACCACTTTACCGCGCAGAGAGTTCGGGTAGACGTCGGTAATTTCTACATCGACGAATTTACCGATCATATCCGGTGTGCCCTCGAAGTTGACCACGCGGTTATTTTCGGTACGCCCGGAAAGCTCCATGATGCTCTTACGCGAAGTCCCTTCTACCAGAATACGCTGGGTGGTGCCGAGCATCCGGCGGCTCCATGCCATCGCTTGCTGATTGATACGTTCTTGCAGAATATACAGACGTTGCTTCTTCTCTTCTTCCGGAACATCATCAACCATATCGGCGGCTGGTGTACCCGGACGTGCAGAGAAGATAAAGCTGTAGCTCATGTCGAAATTGACGTCGGCAATCAGCTTCATCGTTTTCTCGAAGTCTTCGGTGGTTTCGCCAGGGAAGCCAACGATGAAATCAGAACTGATCTGAATATCTGGACGCGCCGCACGCAGTTTACGGATGATCGCTTTGTACTCCAGTGCCGTATGAGTACGGCCCATCAGGTTCAGAATGCGATCGGAACCGCTCTGTACCGGCAGATGCAGGAAGCTCACCAGCTCCGGCGTGTCGCGATACACTTCGATGATATCGTCGGTGAATTCGATCGGATGGCTGGTGGTAAAGCGAATACGATCGATCCCGTCGATCGCAGCAACCAGACGCAGCAGATCGGCAAACGATCCGGTGGAGCCGTCGTAGTTTTCACCACGCCAGGCGTTCACGTTCTGACCGAGCAGATTGACTTCACGCACGCCCTGAGCCGCAAGCTGGGCAATCTCAAACAGAATATCGTCAGACGGACGGCTTACCTCTTCACCACGGGTGTAAGGCACCACGCAGTAGGTGCAATATTTATTGCAGCCTTCCATGATGGAGACAAACGCGGTCGGCCCTTCGGCGCGCGGTTCCGGTAGACGGTCAAACTTCTCGATTTCCGGGAAGCTGATATCTACAACCGGGCTGCGGTCGCCGCGCACGGAGTTGATCATCTCCGGCAGACGGTGCAGCGTTTGCGGCCCAAAAATAATATCGACATAGTGGGCGCGCTGGCGAATGTGCTCGCTTCTTGCGATGCCACGCAGCCACCGACGCGATAATCAGGTCTGGATTCTTCTCTTTTAACAGTTTCCAGCGACCCAACTGATGGAAGACTTTTTCCTGAGCCTTCTCGCGGATTGAGCAGGTGTTCAGCAGCAGCACATCCGCTTCTTCCGCCACGTCGGTCAGTTGATAGCCGTGGGTGGCATCCAGCAGATCGGCCATCTTCGATGAATCGTACTCGTTCATCTGACAGCCCCAGGTTTTAATATGGAGTTTTTTGGTCATCGACTTGCTCTTGCGAAATAGTAGCCAGGAATGCAGGCGCATAGTGTAATGCTTTGCTGCCGTTGTGACCAGTATGAGCGTTATCAGCCCTTGGGGGTAAAAATCCTGTAAACTTAAAGCATATTGCTAACAGGATGATTGACCATGACAAATCAACCAACGCAAATTGCCATTGTCGGCGGAGGAATGGTCGGCGGCGCGCTGGCGCTGGGCTGGCACAGCACGGATTTTCGGTAACGGTGATCGAGCACGCAGAACCTGCACCGTTTGTCGCTGATAGCCAACCGGACGTGCGGATCTCGGCGATCAGCGCCGCATCGGTATCATTGCTTAAAGGGTTAGGGGTCTGGGATGCAGTACAGGCTATGCGTTGCCATCCTTACCGCAGACTGGAAACGTGGGAGTGGGAAACGGCGCATGTGGTGTTTGACGCCGCTGAACTTAAGCTACCGTTGCTTGGCTATATGGTGGAAAACACCGTCCTGCAACAGGCATTGTGGCAGGCGCTGGAAGCTCATCCGAAAGTAACGTTACGTGTGCCAGGCTCGCTGATTGCATTACATCGAGATAATGATCTTCAGGAGCTGGAACTGAAGGGCGGTGAAGTGATTCGCGCGAAGCTGGTGATTGGTGCTGACGGCGCAAATTCGCAGGTGCGGCAGATGGCGGGAATTGGCGTTCATGCCTGGCAGTATGCGCAGTCGTGTATGTTGATTAGCGTACAGTGTGAGAACGATCCCGGCGACAGCACCTGGCAGCAATTTACCCCGGACGGACCGCGTGCGTTTCTGCCGTTGTTTGATAACTGGGCATCGCTGGTGTGGTATGACTCTCCGGTGCGTATTCGCCAGTTGCAGAATATGAATATGGCGCAACTCCAGGCGGAAATCGCGAAGCATTTCCCGTCGCGTCTGGGTTACGTTACACCGCTTGCCGCTGGTGCGTTTCCGCTGACGCGCCGACATGCGTTGCAGTATGTGCAGCCGGGGCTTGCGCTGGTGGGCGATGCCGCGCATACCATCCATCCGCTGGCGGGGCAGGGGGTGAATCTTGGTTATCGTGATGTCGATGCCCTGATTGATGTTCTGGTGAATGCCCGCAGCTACGGCGAAGCGTGGGCCAGTTATCCTGTCCTCAAGCGCTACCAGATGCGGCGCATGGCGGATAACTTCATTATGCAAAGCGGTATGGATCTGTTTTATGCCGGATTCAGCAATAATCTGCCACCACTGCGTTTTATGCGTAATCTCGGGTTAATGGCGGCGGAGCGTGCTGGCGTGTTGAAACGTCAGGCGCTGAAATATGCGTTAGGGTTGTAGCCTTACAACATTGCCGGATGCGTGCCAACCGTAGGTCGGATAAGACGCGGCAGCGTCGCATCCGACATTGAAGGATAAGACGTGTCAACATCGCATTCGACATTGAATGAACGCAGAAAAGCAAAAAGCTCGCCGAAGCGAGCTTTTTTAATGTGGCTGGGGTACGAGGATTCGAACCTCGGAATGCCGGAATCAGAATCCGGTGCCTTACCGCTTGGCGATACCCCAACAAATTGGTTTTGAATTTGCCGAACATATTCGACACATTCAGAATTTGGTGGCTACGACGGGATTCGAACCTGTGACCCCATCATTATGAGTGATGTGCTCTAACCAACTGAGCTACGTAGCCATCTTTTTTTTCGCGATACCTTATCGGCGTTGCGGGGCGCATTATGCGTATAGAGCCTTGCAGCGTCAACCTCTTTTTCAAGGAAAATTGCTCGAAAGTGACTGTTTGGTTAGGTTGCGAACAGCGTGGCGCTATATTCGTCAATTATTGTTTACTTTGTGTTTTTTCCCACCCTACAGCCATTCTTTTGTCATACAGGATGAAATTCGGAATTTAACAATAGTGGTGGGAAATTAATCTATGAAATACTGGCCTACAGTGATGAGTTGTCAAACAGTGATGTGGCAAACCCGGAACATTTCCTTACTGCATATCAGAATCAACAAGCACCTCAATAACTGAAACAGCCCCAGATTTCACCGGGGCTGTTTCGCATTTCTTACTTATACGCCGACTGGTGAACACCAACCGCGCGACCAGACGGATCGTCCATTTTCTTGAACGCTTCATCCCATTCGATCGCTTTAGCGGAAGAACAAGCGACGGAAGGACCGCCCGGCACGCACTCAGCGGCGCTCGGAAGCGGGAATAGTTCTTCAAAGATCTCCCGATACAAGTACGCTTCTTTAGAGGTTGGCGTGTTGTACGGGAAGCGGAAGCGGGCAGTTTCCAGTTGCTGATCAGAAACCTGCTGCGCAGCCACTTCTTTCAGGGTGTCGATCCAACTGTAACCGACGCATCGGAGAACTGCTCTTTCTGCCGCCAGGCCACGCTTGCAGGCAGATACGCTTCAAAACATTCACGCAGGATGTGTTTTTCCATTTTGCCGTTACCGCACATTTTATCCTGTGGGTTAATACGCATCGCCACATCAAGGAATTTTTTGTCGAGGAACGGAACGCGCGCTTCCACGCCCCAGGCGGACATCGCTTTGTTGGCGCGCGCGCAGTCATACATATGCAGGGCCAGCAGTTTACGCACCGTCTCTTCATGCAGTTCTTTAGCGTTGGGCGCTTTATGGAAGTAAAGATAACCGCCAAACACTTCATCAGAACCTTCACCGGACAGCACCATTTTAATGCCCATCGCCTTGATCTTACGCGACATTAAATACATCGGTGTTGAAGCGCGAATAGTGGTCACATCATAAGTTTCGATGTGGTAAATCACGTCGCGGATGGCATCCAGACCTTCCTGTACAGTGAAGTGAATTTCGTGATGCACCGTGCCCAGATGGTTTGCCACTTCCTGGGCTGCTTTAAGATCCGGTGAACCCGGCAGACCTACAGCAAAGGAGTGTAACTGCGGCCACCAGGCTTCAGAGCGTTCCTGATCTTCCACGCGACGGGCTGCGTATTTCTTGGTGATAGCGGAAATAATTGAGGAATCCAGACCACCAGAAAGCAGTACACCGTAAGGCACATCAGACATCAGATGGCTTTTAACGGAATCTTCCAGAGCCTGACGCAGCTCGTTTTTGTCGGTCACGTTATCTTTCACTGCATCAAAGTCGAACCAGTCGCGATGATAATAAGAACGGATTTCGCCGTCCTGGCTCCACAAATAGCTCCCCGCCGGGAACTCTTTAATCGTGCGGCAAACTGGCACGAGGCTTTCATTTCTGAGGCCACATACAGCTGACCGTGTTCGTCATAGCCCATATACAGTGGGATGATCCCCAGATGTCGCGACCAACCAGGTGAGCATCTTTTTCGCTGTCGTACAGGGCAAAGGCAAACATGCCCTGCAAGTCGTCGAGAAATTCCGGCCCTTTTTCCTGATACAGCGCGAGGATCACTTCACAGTCAGACCCTGTCTGGAACTGATAACGATCGCCATATTCAGCGCGCAATGCCTGGTGGTTGTAGATTTCACCGTTTACCGCCAGTACGTGGGTTTTTTGTTGGTTGTAGAGAGGTTGCGCCCCCGCGTTAACGTCAACAATTGACAGACGTTCGTGAGCGAGAATGGCGTTATCGCTGGCATAAATACCGGACCAGTCCGGGCCACGATGACGCATCAGGCGTGACAACTCGAGTGCTTTCTTACGCAGCTCAACTGCGTCTGTTTTGATATCGAATACGCCAAAAATTGAACACATAACCTTCTCCGTTAACCTGGTATTTGTTGCTTGTTGTGTTTGCTTGTTTAAAAAAATGCCGCAAAGCAGCACTGTGCGCAAGCGATTTGGCGGTGAAAAAATAAAAAACGTAATGGTGATTGTCGATTGGTGAAAAAGGGTCTGGTGTGAGGATGTATTTATTGATGAATCGATAATTTTTAGCGGGTTTTATTGAATGGTTATAATTTTACGGGGGCCAAATTGCTGATAAAGTGCGATTTGTTCATGCCGGATGCGGCGTGAACGCCTTATCCGGCCTACAAAAGCATGAAAATTCAATATATTGCAGGAGCTGCGTAGGCCTGATAAGCGTAGCGCATCAGGCAGTTTGGCGTTTGTCATCAGAGCCAACCACGTCCGCAGACGTGGGTGGTATTCAGATAACGTCGATTTCAGCGACTGACGGGTAAATCCAGCTTGGGCGGAACGGCATACTGTCGATATCGTCGAGCGATGAAACACCAGAAAGCACCAGAATCGTTTCCAGACCTGCCTGGAAGCCCGCCAGAATGTCGGTGCGCAAGTTATCGCCGACAATCACCGTTTCTTCCGAATGCGCCTGCATTTTGTTTAATGCTGCGCGGATGATCCACGGGCTGGGCTTACCAACATAGAACGGTTTGCGCCCGGAGATTTTCTCAATCCCTGCACACAACGCGCCACAAGCGGGATAAAAACCGCGCCCGTGGGTGTCCGGATTGGTGGCGATAAAACGTGCACCGTTAGCGACGAAATAGGCTGCTTTATGCATCATGTCCCAGTTGTAGGAACGCGTTTCGCCAACAATCACGAAATCAGGGTTCACATCGGTAATAGTGAAACCGGCTTTGTACAGTTCATGAATCAGTGCGCCTTCGCCCACCACATACGCTTTCTTGCCTTCCTGGCGACGCAGGAAATCGGCAGTCGCCATCGCAGAGGTATAAAACACGCTGTCAGGTACATCGACACCTGCGGTGGCAAAGCGGTTCGCCAGATCTTGCCCAGTCTGCGAAGGATAGTTGGTCAGCAACACCAGCGGCAGGCCTTTATCCATAATCCCGTGCAAAAATTCCGCTGCACCCGGTACGGCGACGTTATCGTGCATCAGCACGCCGTCGATATCGCAAATTACATTTTTAATGGTCATGGACTACCCAGAATATTGACAACAATAAGCGCCACTATAAAAGCACATTAATTTTCCAGCAAATGCTGGAGCAAAATACCGTTGAGCATGGCGCGTTTTACCAGCGCAAAAGCGCCGATTGCCGAGCGGTGATCCAGCTCAGAACGTACCACCGGCAGATTAGTGCGAAACGCCTTCAGCGCCTGGGTATTAATGCAGCTTTCAATAGCAGGGAGCAGCACTTTATCGGCTTCGGTGATTTCACCGGCAATAACAATTTTTTGCGGATTAAATAAGTTGATAGCAATGGCGATGGTTTTACCCAGATGACGACCGACATACTCAATTACTTCCGACGCCAGACTATCGCCTTTGTTCGCGGCTTTGCAGATAGTTTTGATGGTGCAGTCGTCCAGCGGCACGCGGCTCTGGTAGCCCTGCTTTAACAGATTCAACACCCGTTGTTCAATGGCAGCGTTGGCGGCGATAGTTTCCAGGCAGCCAAAGTTGCCGCAGTGGCAGCGTTCACCCAGCGGTTCGACCTGAATATGGCCAATTTCACCGACGTTACCGTTGCGGCCAATAAAAATGCGCCCGTTAGAGATAATCCCGGCCCCGGTTCCGCGATGGACACGCACCAGAATGGAGTCTTCGCAATCCTGACTTGCACCGAAGTAGTGCTCCGCCAGCGCCAGACTACGGATATCGTGACCAACGAAACAGGTCACTTTAAAACGTTCTTCCAGAGCTTCTACCAGCCCCAGTTTTCTACCTGAATATGCGGCATGTAATGAATTTTGCCGCTGTCCGGGTCAACAAGCCCTGGCAGGATCACCGAAATCGCGATCAGCTCGCGCAGTTTGCGCTGATAGCTATCAATAAACTGAGCAATGGCATTCAACAGGGCATGTTCCAGCGTTTGCTGGGTACGTTCCGGCAGCGGGTAATGTTCTTCTGCCAGCACTTTGCTGCTGAGATCAAACAGGGTGATGGTGGCGTCGTGACGACCAAGCCGTACGCCGATTGCGTGGAAATTGCGGGTTTCGGTGACGATGGAGATAGCGCGGCGGCCCCCGGTGGAGGCCTGCTGATCAACTTCTTTGATCAGCCCGCGTTCGATAAGCTGACGCGTAATTTTGGTTACGCTGGCGGGGGCAAGCTGGCTTTGCTCGGCAATCTGAATCCGCGAGATTGGCCCGTACTGGTCAATCAGGCGATAAACCGCCGCGCTGTTAAGCTGTTTTACGAGATCAACATTACCTATCTGAGCTTGTCCGCCTGGTGTCATACTTTCTCTTATTGAGTTACGACCTCGTTACCGTTAACGATGGTCTTGGTGATTTTAAAATCAGGCGTGAATGCGGTCAGGTTGCTACTTTACCTGCGGCGAGTGTGCCGAGACGTTTCTCAACGCCAATCGCACGCGCCGGATAGAGCGTCGCCATACGCAGCACTTCATCCAGTGCGATACCGCAATGTTCGACCAGATTACGCACGCCTTCAATCATGGTTAAGGATGAACCGCTTAACGTACCGTTCTCATCCACACAAAGTCCGTTACGGTAGTATATTGTTTTACCCGCAAAAATGAACTGTTCAATGTTGGCACCTGCTGGCGCGGTGGCGTCGGTAACCAGACACAGTTTGTCGCCTTTAAGGCGTTTAGCGTTACGAATGTTGGCGTAATCAACATGCAGGCCATCAGCGATAATACCGCAATAAATGTCAGCTTCGTCGAGGATCGCGCCCGCCAGGCCCGGTTCACGACCGGTAATATACGGCATCGCGTTGTACAGATGGGTGGCAAAGGTAATCCCCGCGCGGAAACCGGCTTTTGCTTCTTTCAACGTCGCGTTGGAGTGACCGGCAGAAACCACAATCCCGGCATTTGCCAGTTTGCTGATGACTTCCGCAGGAACCATTTCCGGTGCCAGGGTCACTTTGGTAATGACGTCGGCGTTTTCACACAGGAAATCGACCAGCGCGGCATCAGGCTTACGCACAAAATTCGGATTATGGGTGCCTTTTTTTACCAGATTCAGCACGGACCTTCCAGATGCAGACCTAACGCCTGATTCGGATGTTTTGCCAGGTACTCGCGCATAACGCGCACGCCCTGTTTCATCAGCTCATCGCTGGTGGTGATAAGCGTCGGCAGATAGTTAGTACAGCCTGATTTCTCATTGGCTTTCTGCATGATTTCCAGCGTTTCCACGCTGACCGCTTCAGCGGTGTCGTTAAACTGTACGCCGCCGCAGCCGTTTAACTGCACATCGATAAAACCGGGGGAGAGAATGGCCCCGTTCAGTGAACGTTGTTCGATCTCTGGCGGCAGTTCCGCTACCGGACAGACGCTTTTAATCAGGCCATCAGCGATAACAACCGCGTGGTCATCAAGAAATTCGTGGCCGGTAAAGATCCGGCCCTGGGTTAATGCATACATTCTGACCCCCGATTTTAAAAAATATTGCCCTGAGCAAGGAGCCAGGGCAGGGATAACAATTACAGACCTTTGATATTTTCTGCTTCTAATTCATTGAAATATCTTAAAGTCTTAACTTTCAGCTCCATGGTGGAAGGTTCATCGCACACCATGATCGCTTTTGGATGCAGTTGCAGACAGCTGATGGTCCACATGTGGTTCACGCAACCTTCAACGGCGGCCTGCAGTGCCAGTGCTTTCTGGCTACCCAGCACCAGAATCATCACTTCTTCGGCATCCAGCAATGTACCAACACCGACAGTCAGGGCATATTTTGGCACCTGATTGACATCGTTATCAAAGAAACGAGAGTTCGCGACGCGAGTGTCATGAGTCAGGGTTTTGATACGAGTACGAGAAGCCAGAGAAGACGCCGGTTCGTTAAATGCAATATGACCGTCGTTACCTACACCGCCCATAAACAGATGAATTTTTCCGTAAGAACGGATTTTTTTCTTCATACTGGCGGCACTCGGCGTCGATATCCGGGGCGTTGCCGTTGAGAAGGTTGATGTTTTCTGCTGGAATATCAACGTGATCGAAGAAATTACGGTGCATAAAGCTGTAGTAGCTTTCCGGATGCTCTTTCGGCAGACCGACATATTCGTCCATGTTGAAGGTGACAACGTGCTTAAAGCTGACCTGGCCTGCTTTATGCATTTCGACTAACGCTTTATAGGTGGTCATTGGCGTGCCGCCAGTTGGCAGGCCCAGAACAAACGGACGATCGGCAGTCGGTTTGAACGCATTGATACGATTGACGATATGGCGAGCAGCCCATTTGCCGACCTGTTCAGCGGTAGTCAGGGGGATCAGTCTCATTATTCACCTCAATAAGTAAAATGTAAGCCGTTGGCGGATTAGGCATCTTTAAGCGTAACCTGGATTTGCGCAGACAGGCGTCAATCGACCTGATTTTTTGAATGATAAAATAAGTTTTCTGGTTTAGCCAGTAAAAGGGAGTGATGATAACGATATTTGGTGACAAAACTCACAAAAGACACGCGTTTAATTTGCGATACGAATTAAATTTTCACACACTCTGTAGCAGATGATCTAACAATCTGATTACAGAACATCGGCAGTACAATTTGCAGCAAAATAAAAATACGGCTTTAAACGAGCCAAATAGGGTTCTCGTAGGGGAATAAGATGAATATTTTAGGTTTTTTCCAGCGACTCGGTAGGGCGTTACAGCTCCCTATCGCGGTGCTGCCGGTGGCGGCACTGTTGCTGCGATTCGGTCAGCCAGATTTACTTAACGTTGCGTTTATTGCCCAGGCGGCGGTGCGATTTTTGATAACCTCGGATTAATCTTCGCCATCGGTGTGGCATCCAGCTGGTCGAAAGACAGCGCAGGTGCGGCGGCGCTGGCGGGTGCGGTAGGTTACTTTGTGTTAACCAAAGCGATGGTGACCATCAACTGAAATTAACATGGGTGTACTGGCGGGTATCATTACCGGTCTGGTTGGTGGCGCAGCCTATAACCGTTTGGTCCGATATTAAACTGCCGGACTTCCTGAGTTTCTTCGGCGGCAAACGCTTTGTGCCGATTGCCACCGGCTTCTTCTGCCTGGTGCTGGCGGCCATTTTTGGTTACGTCTGGCCGCCGGTACAGCACGCTATCCATGCAGGAGGCGAGTGGATCGTTTCTGCGGGCGCGCTGGGTTCCGGTATCTTTGGTTTCATCAACCGTCTGCTGATCCCAACCGGTCTGCATCAGGTGCTGAACACCATCGCCTGGTTCCAGATTGGTGAATTCACCAACGCGGCGGGTACGGTTTTCCAGCGGTGATATCAACGCTTCTATGCCGGTGACGGCACCGCGGGGATGTTCATGTCCGGCTTCTTCCCGATTATGATGTTCGGTCTGCCGGGTGCGGCGCTGGCGATGTACTTCGCAGCACCGAAAGAGCGTCGTCCGATGGTTGGCGGGATGCTGCTTTCTGTTGCTGTTACTGCGTTCCTGACCGGTGTGACTGAGCCGCTGGAATTCCTGTTCATGTTCCTTGCACCGCTGCTGTACCTCCTGCACGCACTGCTGACCGGTATCAGCCTGTTTGTGGCAACACTGCTGGGTATCCATGCTGGCTTCTCTTTCTCTGCGGGGGCTATCGACTACGCGTTGATGTATAACCTGCCGGCCGCCAGCCAGAACGTCTGGATGCTGCTGGTGATGGGTGTTGTCTTCTTCGCTATCTACTTCGTGGTGTTCAGTTTGGTTATCCGCATGTTCAACCTGAAAACGCCGGGTCGTGAAGATAAAGAAGACGAGATCGTTACTGAAGAAGCCAACAGCAACACTGAAGAAGGCCTCAATCAACTGGCGACCAACTATATTGCTGCGGTTGGCGGCACTGACAACCTGAAAGCAATTGACGCCTGTATCACCCGTCTGCGCCTGACCGTGGCTGACTCTGCCCGCGTCAACGATACGATGTGTAAACGTCTGGGTGCTTCTGGTGTAGTGAAACTGAACAAACAGACTATTCAGGTGATTGTTGGCGCGAAAGCAGAATCCATCGGCGATGCGATGAAGAAAGTCGTTGCCCGTGGTCCGGTAGCCGCTGCGTCAGCTGAAGCAACTCCGGCAACTGCCGCGCCTGTAGCAAAGCCGCAGGCTGTACCAAACGCGGTATCTATCGCGGAGCTGGTATCGCCGATTACCGGTGATGTCGTGGCACTGGATCAGGTTCCTGACGAAGCATTCGCCAGCAAAGCGGTGGGTGACGGTGTGGCGGTGAAACCGACAGATAAAATCGTCGTATCACCAGCCGCAGGGACAATCGTGAAAATCTTCAACACCAACCACGCGTTCTGCCTGGAAACCGAAAAAGGCGCGGAGATCGTCGTCCATATGGGTATCGACACCGTAGCGCTGGAAGGTAAAGGCTTTAAACGTCTGGTGGAAGAGGGTGCGCAGGTAAGCGCAGGGCAACCGATTCTGGAAATGGATCTGGATTACCTGAACGCTAACGCCCGCTCGATGATTAGCCCGGTGGTTTGCAGCAATATCGACGATTTCAGTGGCTTGATCATTAAAGCTCAGGGCCATGTTGTGGCGGGTCAAACACCGCTGTATGAAATCAAAAAGTAATCTGCTTTATGCTGATGCGACGCTTGACGCGTCTTATCAGGCCTACAAAAGCTCAGTCCAGGTTGGATAAGACGCTTAAGCGTCGCATCCAACAATGACGCAGGACTGGCAAAAGCGGTGGAGATCTTCTCTGCCGCTTTTTTTTTCA
>ENA-OQIG01000741-OQIG01000741.1-human-gut-metagenome-genome-assembly--contig:-NODE-741-length-17240-cov-4.367265_pt1 | contig 17240 bp, 16 predicted proteins | sample MGYA00242576_ERZ504741 | MGnify/ENA primary metagenome ERZ504741 (study PRJEB26092, sample SAMD00036436) | human gut metagenome | host: Homo sapiens | study: EMG produced TPA metagenomics assembly of... | reverse complement strand
GCTTGTCTTGAACCCTGTAAAAAGCAATGCAGGATGCAGGTTTGAGTAACTCGGATATTGATGAAGTAATCCTCGTAGGTGGTTCTTCTCGTATTCCGGCTGTACAGAAGCTGGTTGAAGATTTCTTTGGTAAAACTCCTTCAAAGGGGGTTAATCCGGATGAAGTTGTAGCTGTAGGTGCTGCTGTTCAGGGTGCTGTGCTGACTGATGAAATCAAAGGTGTGGTATTATTGGATGTTACTCCGTTGTCAATGGGTATCGAAACACTGGGTGGTGTGATGACTAAATTGATTGACGCTAATACTACAATCCCTGCACGTAAGAGCGAAACATTCTCTACTGCTGCCGACAATCAGACAGAAGTTACCATTCACGTTCTGCAAGGTGAACGTCCGATGGCTGCACAAAATAAATCAATCGGTCAGTTCAATCTGACTGGAATTGCTCCGGCACGTCGTGGCGTTCCTCAAATTGAGGTAACTTTCGATATTGATGCCAACGGTATTCTGAAAGTATCTGCAAAGGATAAGGCTACTGGTAAAGAACAGGCTATCCGTATCGAGGCTTCCAGCGGTTTGAGCAAAGAGGAAATCGAAAAAATGAAGGCTGAAGCTGAGGCTAATGCAGAGGCTGATAAGAAAGAACGTGAGAAGATTGATAAACTGAATCAGGCTGACAGTTTGATCTTCCAGACTGAGACTCAGTTGAAGGAATTGGGTGATAAGTTACCGGCAGATAAGAAAGCTCCGATCGAGGCTGCTCTCCAGAAGCTGAAAGATGCTCACAAAGCTCAGGATATGACAACTATCGATAGCGCTATGGCTGAACTGAATACTGCATTCCAGGCTGCAAGTGCCGAAATGTATGCTCAGAGCGGTGCACAAGGTGGTGCACAGGCCGGTCCGGATATGAACGCAGGTCAGTCAAATGCCGGACAAAATAATGGCAAACAAGACGATAATGTTCAGGATGCTGATTTTGAGGAAGTCAAATGATTCCGATAAGGAAACAGATAATAATTAATAAGCAAAAGCGTGCAGCTCAATGAGTTGCACGCTTTTTGCGTTTATGGGGTTCATGATTGCTATGTGTTTTCTATGGGCTTTTTTTATCTCTTATTTGCGACATGTTTGCGACAAGACAAAAAAGTAGATAATGTGGTACTTAATCACACTTATACATACTAATACATACTTAAAAGTAGATAACATGCCAACAATCGGATTTGAAATCAAACGGAAGTGTAAGGTCTGCGGCAAAGTGTTTGTCGCAAAAACACTTGACAGTCACTATTGTTCCCCTAAATGTGGTAAAGTGGCTTGGAAACGCAAAAAGGATGCAAAGGATAGAAACGCGAAGTTAGAAGCCATTGCCAAACAAGTATCAGACATCAGAGAGTACATTTCTGTAAAGGAAGCCGTCGCTATGTTTGGGGTGGAACGTAGCACCCTGTATCGCCTGATTAAATTGGGACGTATTCCAACTATCAACATGGGTACAAGGCTCACACGTATCAAACGCTCTGAAATGGAACGGCTTTTTCTAAACAGACCGGAAAGTATTGCGGAGAAAGAAAAGCCTGTTCCTAAAACATACAGCTTAGAGCCAGAGGATTGCTATACCATTACTGAGATTTGTGAGAAGTACCATATTAATGACAGTTCAGTATGGGCGCACGTTAGAAAATACTCTATTCCCTCAAGACAAATAGGAAACTATGTGTATGTACCCAAGCAAGAAATTGATAATCTATATAAATCAGAAGTAGAATGAAGAAAGCATTACCTAATACCAAAGTGACCGTCAAGCTCAGAAGGTCAAATTATAAAGAAGAGTGGTATTTGATTATAGAATCATATCCAGTTTATAAGCGAGGTTCAACCCGTGCAAGCCGTGTGGTGGAATCCATAAACCGGACTATATCCACACCCATTTGGGACAAATCGTCCATAGCACGTATCTTACCGGATGGAACATTCAACTATAAGCCTAAACGTGATTTGAATGGGATTATCCAATGTCGTTCAACGATAGACCAAGAGGCTTGTATTTATGCTGACAATGTCCGTAAGTTACGCCAACACGAATACGATAGTGCCATCCTATACACTGATAAGGAAAACGAAATCGCTGCACAGAATGAGCGGAGCGAACAGGATTTTATCAAGTATTTCAATGGTATTATAAGCACACGTCATCCCAATAGTTCCGATTCGATTATAGTCAACTGGAGGCGTGTAGGTGAATTATTGAAAATGTATTCGCAAGGGCAGCCAATTCCATTCAAGGCAATTTCCGTTAAACTGCTTGAAGATATTAAGATGTTCCTTCTCCGTGCTCCAATGGGAGGGAATAAGAAAGGTACTATCTCACAAAACACGGCATCGACTTATTTCTCTATACTCAAAGCCGGATTGAAACAGGCATTCATTGATGAATATCTAAACGTTGATATTAGTGCGAAAGTAAAGGGAATAACAAACATAGAGAAATCTCGTGTTGCGCTTACCATGACTGAAGTACAAATGTTGGTTGATACTCCTTGCAAGGATGATGTTTTGAAACGTGCGTTCTTGTTCTCTATTCTCACTGGATTGCGGCATAGTGATATTCAAACTTTGAAATGGAAACAAATTCAGCAAACAAGCAAGGGTACATGGCAAGCAGTCGTAATTCAGCAAAAGACAAAAAGGCCCGATTACAAGCCAGTCACTCAACAAGCACTTCAACTATGCGGCATACGTCCAGACGATGATGAAGCACTTGTTTTTGAAGGATTGACTGATGCCTCTTGGATTTCTCGCCCGTTGAAAGTCTGGATAGAAGCATCCGGTATCAAGAAGCACATCACCTTCCATTGTGGCCGCCATAGCTATGCTTCGCTGTTACTGGAAAATGGCGTTGACATATACACCATCAAGTCTTTGATGGGACATACTAACGTCAAAACCACGCAGATTTATACGCACATCGTAAACGAACAAAAAGAGAAAGCCGCCAATACACTGCATATAGAAAATTTGGATTTATAGGTTGTGGTGGTTATATCCACCATTGAGCACCAACGACTTATGTAATACCAATCATATACTTACCACCGTTTACCCCTCATGAAGCATCAACTTTTTGAGGGGTATTTTGTAGTATAGAGGTGTTCAGTAAAGAATGTGTTAGTCCAAACAGTCGTTTATTCCCCTTTTATTATGTTGCCCAATAAATTTTCGTGTTAATGAAACTTAAATCTGTCAGTGGTAAATGAGCGGTTGATTGGTGGCGGTCAAGCACCTATTTAGCACCTATAAGCATCCCTATACTTTTGCGGCATAAACTTTAATACGAAGGAAAAATGGCCTATAAAGTAAATTCATTGGAGGAAATGCCGAATGCGTTGTCCTACCTGATTGAGTCCGTAGAAGCACTGCAATCTAAAGTAAATGCCTTGCAGCATAAGCAGGCAAGTAACTCACCCAAGTGGATGGATATAGACGAGCTTTGCGCTTATCTGCCATCACATCCCGCCAAGCAAACGGTTTATGGATGGGTATCAACCAAACAGATTCCCGTACATAAAATAAATAAGGCGTTGGCTTTTCTGCAATCTGAGATTGACGATTGGTTGAAGAACAAATCGCATAAGACACAAGATGACTTAATGGAAGAAGCCAGACGATTTGTCGAATCTAAAAAGATTATCAGATGATGGAAATGACAGACTATTGTTTTTCATTCTTTCGCAAGCCTATTCAAAACATCGAACCGATAAGGGCGGTAGGTATTGTGGATGTGTATCGTTATATCATAGGGCATTATGCCCAACCACAAACCGAAGCCCTGCGTTTGATGCTATCTTCTCCCGAAGCTAAAAGATATAAAGCCGCTCATTTCGACTATTGTACTTTTTCGGGATTATTCCGCAAGCGTAATGAGAAGGAACTGATTATGCACTCAGGATTGATGTGTTTGGATTTCGATCATGTGGATAACATAGGGGAGTTAAAACAGCAACTACTCAACCATGAGTATTTTGATACAGAACTGTTATTTGTCAGTCCATCCGGTAATGGATTGAAGTGGATAATACCTGTTGACTTGAAAGGCTGGGAACATTCCCAGTACTTCAAAGCTGTTGCCAACTGCATCAAAGCAACAGGTTTGCCATTAGTGGATATGTCCGGCAGTGATGTGGCTCGTTCATGCTTCTTATCCTACGACCCACAAGCATATATTAACCATAAATACAAAGATGATGTCGAAGAAAATATTTTCCGCCCAAGATTGGGAGAATGTCCCTTCTGAAATACAACAGGCACATACACCAAGTATTGTCCCTATATATAATAAGGTGGAGGATGATGTGGAAAGTGTTGTTCGGGAGATAGAACGGCGTGCTATTGATATAGCTCCTCATTATAAAGATTGGGTGGAGTTGGGCTTTGCGCTTGTGGATGGATTGGGAGAGAACGGACGGGAGTATTATCACCGTATCGGCAGGTTTTACCCTACCTATCAAAGGGAAGAAACGGATAAACAATATACGCATTGTCTGCACTCCAAAGGGCAAGGCATTACTATCCGTTCTTTCTTCCATTTGGCAAATCAAGCCGGAATCCCATTGGCTCCGTTCAGTAAAGAGCATTTATCCATTTTGCCAAATATCCAAAATGGTAAAACAGGTAAATGGATAAAATCAGAAGAAGAACTTCCTGCATTTCCTGAATGTGTGTTTGAGCATCTTCCTCCTTTTCTAAATGAGATTGTCAATAATTCCATTTCAACAAATGACCGTGATACGATACTGATTGGGGCTATTGTGTGTTTGTCGGTCTGTTTTCATAATGTTTGTGGCGTGTACGATGAACGTATTGTTTATCCGAATCTATATCTGTTCGTGGTGGCAGATGCCGGTATGGGAAAAGGAGCATTGACCTTATGTCGAGAATTGGTAGCTCCCATTAACCGTAATTTACATGAACTTTCAAAGCGGATGGAACAGGAATACAAAGAAGCGATGAGTGCTTATATCAAAGGTAAGAAAACAGATGGAATGACTATGCCAACAGAACCGCCCATGCGTATGCTCGTCATTCCTGCCAATAGCAGCGCAAGCTCTTTCTTAAAGATATTGGGAGATAATGACGGAATCGGGCTGTTGTTTGAATCGGAAGGTGACACGTTAAGCCAGACTTTAAAGTCGGATTACGGCAATTATTCCGATGTGTTGCGAAAGGCGTTTCACCACGAGTTGGTAAGTTTGAGTCGGCGCAAGGACAGGGAGTATTGCGAAGTAGCTAATCCGAGAGTTTCGGTAGCTTTGGCTGGAACTCCAGAACAGGTAAGAAGATTGATACCTGATGCAGAGAACGGATTGATGAGTCGCTTTTGTTTCTATATTATCCGCTTCAAACGAGGTATAAGAAATGTGTTTGCCACAAGCGACATTTCTCAATCCAAGAATGCCATGTTCAAACTGTTGGGAGATAAATTCTGCCATTTGCATGAAGATTTTGTACGGCAGGGTAATTATTCCTTTTCTCTTCCCTCCGATTTGCAGGAACAGTTTATTGAATATCTCAGTCGGGTGAATGAGGAATGTTGTGACGAAGTGGATAACAAGATGCAAGGAGTAGTCAGACGAATGGGACTGATTGCTTATCGTATAATGATGGTGTTGACTGCTGTCCGACATTTGGATAATGTGATTCACAAATCTTCTTCTGACGAGACTGTACAATTGGTTTGCCATGAGTTTGACTATTCCATAGCCATGAGTATTTGCGACACCCTGCTTTACCATGCCGTATTCATTTATCAGAATTTGTCAGGAAATCAGTCTAAGCGATTCAATACCGCTTCGCAAGAGACGGGCGTTTATGCACGAAGGAACACCCTTTATAATATGTTGCCTGACACTTTCACAAAGAAAGATTATGATGCGGCGGTTTTAACTTTGGGCGAGAATGGAAGTACGGCAAACAAGTGATAGAGGCCTTTATTAAAGATGGCAAGCTATGCCGAATAGAGCAGGGGAAATATAGGAAGATTTTTTGAGTGGCAAGTTTGTGTTTTAGTGTCACTAAAACCTATGCGGCAAGCGATAGAACTACCACTCTCAAAAAAGTAATTTATCAATATCGAGAATCAATATGAGTATAAAGGAAAAGAAACTTGGTGGCCGCCCAAAGTTGGCGAGCTATCAGAAACGTACCAAATGTTTTCGGGTAATGTTTACTGAGAGCGACTACATTTATATCCAATCCAAAGCGGAACAAGCAGGATTGTCTGTCAATGAATTTTGCCATCAGGCTGCAATGGATTGTCAGGTCTGTCAGCGTATCAGTCCTGAAATGGCTGCGGCAATCCGTGACCTTTCCGGTATCGCCAATAACGTCAATCAGATTGCCCATCAGATGCACATCTATGGATTGGAAACAGTCAAACAACATTGTTTTTCGATTGTCTCGGAAGTTAGTAGAATTATCACCCAAGTAAAGAATACCTGTCATGATAGCGAAGATTAAAACAAGAGTTGATTTCGGAGGTATTGTAAACTATGCCAACGACCAAAAGAACAAGAAGAAATGCGCTACACTTTTGGCGCACGAAGGAGTATGTGCCATTAGCAATAAGTTGATTGCCGATTCTTTTTGCCTTCAAGCATCCATGCGCCCGAAAGTAAAGAGTCCTGTGAAACACGTATCACTTGCTTTCTCTTCGCAAGATATTAGCCGTTTTCTTGATAATGAAGAAGGGGATGCGCTTATGGTGGAGATTGCCAAGAAATGGATGGAACAAATGGGGATTCGCAATACTCAATATATCATAGCCCGGCATCACGACACGAAACATCCTCATTGTCATTTGGTATTCAATCGGATAGACAATGATGGCAATCTTATTCCTGACAGCAATGAAAGAATACGCAATGCAAAAGTTTGCCGTGCTTTGACTAAAGAGTATGGACTTTACTTTGCTCCTAAAAATAGCAAAGCCAGAAATAAGAGCCGTTTGCGTCCTCATCAATTACGGAAATATAATCTCCGTTCTTCAGTTCTTGATGCACGAGCAAATTCTCATTCGTGGAATGACTTTTTTAGCATTCTCAAAGGCTTGGGTATAGATATGCGTTTTAATCACGCTGAGAACTCGGATAAAATTCGTGGTATATCATTCAGTCAGGATGAGTATAGTATGGCTGGTTCCAAACTTGACCGTGATTTGAGTTTTAACAGCCTTTGTGCTACATTGGGTAATATGGCAGCAGAACTGATTATTCAACCCCATCAAGCCATAACTCCCAGTGGAGGTGGAGGAACTAACAATGAACAAGGATGGCGAGACGATAAAAACAAAGACAACGAAAGAAACGAACCTTTTTATAAAACCTCAAAACGTAGAAGATAATGAAAGAAGATGTAGTAGCTGCAAATCTTGCGAATTTGCGCCAAAGTATCAACGAACTGAAAGTGTGTATTGAAAAACAGAATGCCACTGTTTCTACACCGGAACAATCTGTAAAAACGGATTTCAATGAAAAGGCCATTTATACAGGAATTGCCAACAGTTTCTGTACTTGCTGGAATGAAGCCTTGTCTGTGGTCAAGAAACATATCTGGCAACAGCAGCCCAACACATTGCCGTTTTCGCTATGGTTCCCGAAACTCATTGATTTATTCAAGCAGAAGTCCAAACTTCTTGAATATCTTTATCGGCACGTTTGCGATTACAATCAGAATCGTATGACTATCGAAACTAATACCCGATGTATATTGAAACGGCAGGATGAGATATTGGCAAAAATCAATGAGCTGAAAAGCCCTGTAACCGTTATTCCGCCTAATATCAGTGGCCTGTTTATATATGGCTATCATATTAAGCTACGATATGTCATGGTCTTCATTGTCGTTATTATGATATGGGCTGTTGCTGCTTCTGCTAGTAGTATGAAGTTTAAGGAAGAGAGCTTTGCGTATTATTCGATGTATAGGGCTGTGAAGGAACAATCTGAACTTATATTAAAAAATTGGAGAAACTCAAAATAGAGAAATAGAATCTGTTGCATATAAAAAATACTGCTTATTAAGGGATTTATTCTTTTATATTCTTAATAGAATATGGCTAAAAGGATTTTTCTTGTTATTATGGGATATTTTATAAAGTATAAATAATAAAAAATAAAATTATGATTTACGGATACATTAGAGTAAGCAGCGATAAGCAGACAGTAGAGAATCAGCGGTTTGAAATTAATAATTTCTGTGAACGTTATAAACTTGTAATTGATGGTTGGATTGAGGAAACCATTAGTGGTATGAAATCATACAATAAACGTGAATTGGGTAGGCTTTTACTACAGATTCAGAAAGATGATCTCATTATCTGTGCAGAATTATCACGCTTGGGAAGAAATCTGTTCATGATTATGGAGATATTAAATATTTGTATGACCAAAGAATGTCGTGTGTGGACTATAAAAGACAATTATCGCCTTGGTGATGATATTCAAAGTAAAGTACTCGCTTTTGCTTTTGGACTATCTGCTGAGATTGAACGTAATCTTATCAGTCAACGGACAAAGGAAGCATTGGCTCGTAAGAAAGCAGAGGGGATTGTGTTAGGGCGACCTAAGGGAAGAAAGAATAAGAAACATAAATTGATGGGGAAAAATGAGATTATTACTGAGATGCTAGGAGAGGGAATAAGTAAAAGTACTATAGCAAAGAAATTAGGAGTAAGTAGAAATACCCTATATTTATATATGAATGCCGTACTATGATAAGGGAGGTTTAATAATGACAAATGGTATATGTTCGGTCGTGCGCAAGGAATAAATTTTGGTGGCATTCCCAAATTATTAGCTCCTGAAATCTCATTGGGTGGTAATTTTTCGTATGATATTAATGGTCAATTTTATAGTACAACAACAATATATGGGTATATTAAGAACAAGAGTTGTCAAATCAGTTATGAAACATTGCTTGCGATAATGAATTCATCACTATGTTGGTGGTTCTTAAAAAATACAGGAACTGTCCTTGCGAATGGCTACTTTCGATACAAACCTACATATTTAAAACCATTTCCTTTACCTATTATCTCACAGAAGAAAGATAAAGAAATAAAAGATTTGGTGAAAAAACTGCAACAGGAAGATGATATAATGGTTAGAAAACATTTTGAGAATGATATTAACCAGAAGATTTATGATTTATATAATCTGACAACGAAGGATATAAATATAGTATTATCTTAATACTAGAAGTCTCAAAGATGGATAATAGCCTTTATGCCCATTATTCCATCTTTGAGACAATCTATTCGTTCAAAATGACATTGATATGATTGTTATAATCTCATTTTTTGTAAATCCGTATAATTGAAATACTAAATCATCAATCTTTGCATAAAACAAGACACGTCACACTTGCTATCTCTTTCTCTTTTATTTAGAATATTTTCTACTTCTTTTTCAATATCATTGATTATTTGTTTATTGGCATCATCAAAATTGGGAATTGGGAAAGGTGCTACATAGTTTGTTTTAAAGGTAAAATATCCACCACGTAATATATACCCTGTATTTTGAATGAAGAACCAAAAAGTATTTGAATTTAATAATCCAAGTAAGAAGTGATAACTGTACTTACAGTTTGATTTCTTTATGTATCCATACACTTTTGTTGTACTATAAAATTGACCATTAATATCATACGAGAAATTTCCTCCAAGTGATATTTCTGGAGCAACAAGTTTCTCTTTTTGGAATAGAGTTAAACTTTTAGGATAAATATATCGATACCAAAATTTGTCCGCTTTTAACCTCCCTTTTTCTCTATCACGTAGTTCGCTCTCACATTCTTTAAGATATTCATATCCCTTTGGAAACATAGTTTTAATTTGTTCTTCTGTATAAAGTTCAGCACTATTTCTGTTGAGATTATAGGGGAAAATAACATAACGATTGGAGTAAAGATGCTCGTATCTATGGACATCTTCTCCTTTTAATAGAGGTTTTACTAAATCTTTTTCTATTGTAATTCTACGATGTAAATATTTAGATTCACCTTCAATAAGGTTGCTATCTAATTTTTGACAATCGTATAGAAAATAGACATCGTCTTTACTTGTTGCTATTCCTTGGAATATCTTTTCAAAAACATCACTCAATCTGCATGGGAATCTATTAAGCTTGTCTAATAAATCATGAATAGTTTTGTTTGTCAGTACCCAAGGGTCAGCATCATTCAATTTTATATCCACGAAGTCATTCGTAGATAACGCATTTAGAAATAGATCTAACTCAGAAAGGCTTCTTAAATTTCTATTTAATTCTAAATATTTTAAGGTCTCAGCGAGTTTGAATATATGGATTCCTGTGTACGTGGACGCTTCAAAAACTTGATACGCACCAAAGTTTATAATTGTAGATACAAACGATTTTTTTAATAAAAATTCTCTCAATCCCTTACCAAAAGCTGAATTAGTCCATTTTACAGGCATAATATAAGCTATAACGCCCTTTTTTTTGACTATGTTTATAGCCTTTTCAACAAAAGTTACATACAAGTCAAACGAGCCTGTAGCTGATTTATATTGTTTTGATAATATATCAGCTAGTTGGCTATTTGATTTACGGAGTTCTTGTATTCTTAGATATGGTGGATTTCCAATCACAATATCAAAGCCATTATTGCCTGATGGATTGTTGAGTACATCACCAAACCAAGTATGCCAAAGAAAGAATTGTTCATTGCTTTGAATATCAATGCTCGACAAGTCTGTTTGAATACCTATTTCTGTCAGTTGCTTGATGATATTTTTATTGATGCATTGCACTAATTTATTTTTATTTACATGATCTGACTCGAAATAATAACGATTAATCATTTCACGTAAATCCTTGCGATATACGTCAAGCATTGTATCAAAAATCTCAAGAGTTTGTGTGTTGTTGACAATTTGGCGACTGTCTTGTGCAATACGGCTAAGGTCTATGCCTTTGTATTGTTCCAGTAACGAGTTACCCTGCATGATTTTATAATCAAGATTAGGCAAGGTGACTGGTGAGATTTCGTCAACGATAAGTGATAGCCAAAAACGCAGGCGAGCAATATCAACCGCACCTCGTTCAATATCTACACCATAGATATTCTGTTGGATGATATGACGTTTGATATCAGCTGCATTGTCAAAATGTTCAATGGCACCACGACACATAAAGAGTTCTTTAAGCAAACCCATAGGGAATGCGCCTGAACCAATAGCAGGGTCACAAATTTTCACCTCTTTTAGTTTTTGGTCAATATTTACCGCTAGTTCAGAACTTTCGCCCCCAATTAGAGAAACATCGTAGGTTGTTACAAATTGAGCAATAGATTCTTTTTGTGCTTCATCGCAAATGTCAGTCTGTAAATGGGCAATGAGTGACTGACGGCACATATAGCGTACAATCTCTTTAGGCGTATAGAATGCACCTTTGTCTTTATTGTCTTCCAGTAGGTTCTCGAAGATGCGGCCAAGCATTTCTGGGTCAACACCTACTTGAGCTTCATTGGGATCATTTTCATCAATGGTAAAATTGTATTGATAGAAGAAGTCGAGTAACTCTGAAAAGAAATTTGCGGGAAACTGTGTCTTTATTTCGTCAAGATTATTGCGTTCGAAGAGACCACCGTTAAGATAGGGTATTCGTACACGACTACCTTTTTCTAAGGCTACATAGGTGTCAAAAATATCATCATTGATACTTCGGTCGGTATCTAAACCTTGACCAAAGAGTGGTTCAAGAACCACGTCGAGGAAGTCTTCTTTTTGTTCGTCAGAAGCACTGATGAAGAGATTGCGCATAAACTGTTGGTCGCCCTCTCCCACTGACCACCTTCAGGCACACCCATCCATCCTTTCTTTTGTAAAAAGTGGAGAAAAGTAATGCGGCCAAGCATCTGCTTGATATAATCACGCACCAACTTGTCATTGTAGTTGAAAGCAGCGTACATAGTAGAGTGAGGTTCCCCAACAACTTTTTCTACATATTTGTTTCCACTCTTTACGTACTTTTTACCTGTTATATAGCAGACAAACTTCTCATATTGCTCTTTGTACTTGCCAAAGAATTCATCAGAGAGAGCTTCTACGTCAAATGCTCTTTCAATATCGCTAATTTCTATGTCTTCATGTTTTTCTGCCAGTTTGATAAAATTCTCAGTTGCAGTACGACATGATTGTCCAGGTCCAAGAAGAAATGTGTAACGTTTGTTGTCTGTCGTTTCCTTATCAGTTGCTCCTTTGTGGCAATAGGAAAAACGCCAGTCCCAACGGTTGTCATCATCGTAGTGGAATAACATAAACGCACTAGAGAACGACTCCATCACTCGACGAATGACACGCTGTATGTTTACACGGTTGCGTTCCATCATCACACGGTCTAATACAGTTATATCAAAGATTAGAAGTAGGTCTACTCCGACAGGTATCTGACCAACTTGCTTGATGCTCTTGATTCCTGTCTGTTCTGCTAAGAGTTGTATTTCACTCTGAGCTTCCAAAAGTTCTGTTTCATAGGTGTCTTCGAAGTTTTCCTCTCCGAAAATGGGGAAAATGATTTCATCGAGGAAAGATCTGCAGCCTTGAAAAGGCTTGCTGAGATATTCTTTCAGTTTATCTTTATTCATACTGTTGACTTATTTACATGTTGCTAATACAATTTTTGCTTTTCCCTGTTTGGCTTCCACCTTACTCACTATCTGACTAATTTCGCTCTTTAACACGGTATCTATATCTGTTTGATTAAGTGCAAATAAAGTTGGTTGGTCACAGTTTGAACTGTTTTCCTATAGCTATCATCTTACGGATAATGTCTATTTGCCCCTTACGGGCTAAGGACATGGTCATCTGAAGAAGTTTTTTCGACTCTTTGGATATGTTTGTAGTTTCATACAACTGTTTAATAATGGTTAGAGCCTCTGTCTGCTTATCGCCAGCACGCGATTTGTTGATACGCACAAAATATCGGTTATAAGCGTTTAGAACTTCCGTTAACAAGTAGTTCCAGTTATCGGGTAGTGGCACAGTGGGTGTTGCCGGACTTACTCTGATAGTTTCAATCATCTCCGTTGTCGAAATTATTTCGGCTTTTGTTTCTTCACCATACTTAACCTTAATACTCAGTCCTGCAGACTGTGACGCTTTGACAAGGAAGTAAGCGTTTCCATTGGTTTGAGATGCGATAGCCCATCCTTCTGTAGCCTGTTCTATTTGTGTATAGCGTTCTGGATTAGCTTCTTTGAATTGCTTTAATTCAAAGACATACTTTTCCATTGGGGATTCTTGACCATTGACCGCTTCGTGCAGTGCATAATGTGCCACTGTCTCATCATCGCTGAATATTTTACTATCTTCGCCAAAGAGGGTATGGAATGACTGTAGTTTTGTGTGTGCTTTACGAACCAGCTGTATCTCTGCATCTCCCTGTGCACTAGGCATAAAATTGTATACATAGACCGCAGGTTCTTTCGAGCCAATACGGTTTACCCGTCCTATACGTTGCATCAATTTAGTAGAGTTCCACGGTGTGTCATAGTTGAGAATCACATTGGCACGATGGAGATTGATACCCTCTGCAAGCACATCGGTGGTAATTATTACCTGATAGTCGTTTTTCCACTCACCATCGTAATTAGCATCGAAGTTCTCTCGTATTGTCTGCTCCATTTCACTGCGATTGGCAGCAGTAATTACCAATGGATTGTATCCCTTTTTCTTGACAGCACGGCGTAGAGCTTCAACTGTGTCAATAGCTTCGGAAAATATAACTAATTTACCCGCTGTGTTGGTATGAGGATTGAAAAGTTGCGGTTTTAGCTGTTCTTTAAACTCGTCAAACTTTGGATCCTCGGTATTTGCGGTCCAACGATCATATAGGTCAGCAATGAATTTATAGTCTTCTTGCAGTTTGTCGATGTAATCTAATTCAAAGTCTTCACGCCTGTACTCTGCATTTTGACGTTTCTCATTCTTACCATCTTCTGTTAGTCGTTGGATATTAGCACGAATATCTTTCACGCATTCTTCAAACGTAACTTTACGACCTCGTTTTACTGTCTTAGCATCTATATCAAGTTCTTTATTTACGTCAATCTGTGGACAGACAAAGATAGTATTGTTGTTCCACATCTTTATCATATTATCGGTATAACGACGTAGATTGCGAAGGGATGCCGTGAAAGCAGTGAATGAACTTTCGAGACGTTTCACAAGGAGTATTTGCATGATTCTAGCCAACTGATCTGCAACTTTATCCGAACCAACAGCACCACGAGCAGCGTATTTTTGTTTATTCTTATCCTCTTTAAGGAACTGAATGGCACGGTAACGGTAATACCCAAGATAATCGCATCCCTGCATCTTTTCTAAATTCGATGGCGCTATCATTGTCATTGTATCTGAAAATAAACAGGCAAGGTCGTCGTCCATTCTGTACATCAACATACAAGGACCTTTTATTACTGGGAAGGCAAGTTGTTGTTTCTCTATATCATCTGCATAGTATTTCAGTACATCTGTACGTGTACGACGTTCCAAGATATCATTAAGCACACATTCACGAATACGCAGAGATAATGCTTTTAGGCTTCGTTCACGGTTAGCCTTTGTTTCTTCAGTATCATCAAACGTGCCTTTTATCAACTGGTCATATTCTCTGCTAGCAGCGGCGAAGAATCTTTCCAGATTCCCACTTTCTGCTTTTTTCAGTGTACTGTCATTGCGATTGCGTTCAAAGAGATAAATCTGATTCTTCAAATCACGAGGATTATTATTTTGTGGTGTGGCAGATAACAAACCTATGTATGGAGTAACACCTGTATTAGCACTTATCTGCATAATAAGGTCGTCAAGTGTCTGGTACATGAATGTGTCACTATTGCGGAACTTATGGCTTTCGTCAATTATTATAAGGCCATAGTTATGATATTCTAACTTCGTATCAAAGTCCCCACTATCTTCTTCATCACTACTGTCCTCTTCATCCATATCAACGAGATGAGCGATACTACCAGTAGTGACAAAGTCTATGCTAGGAGTTATTTTTTCTTCATTTTCTTTGTCAAAGTCTGCTACAGTGCGTTTCCATGCCGATTGAATGGCAGGTGGTGTGATGATAAGCACTCTTCGCTCACGACCGTCATCCTCGGGAACCGTGAGAAAGTGACGGATGAGTAATGTGCCAACAACAGTTTTTCCAAGACCTACTACGTCTGACAACATAAAACCTCCATGCTCATGCATGATAGAAATGCAACGTTTTACAGCCTCTATCTGGTAGCTAAGGGTACTCATCTTGATGGTAGATAACTTCAATCTGTTCCCCAAGATTTTTATCTACCACATCACCAAACTTAATTTGAAGAAGTTTTATATAAAGGTCGTAGGGAGTAAACGGCAATGCCGCACCATTACGTTCTTTTTCTACTTCTTCAGTAATAGTTGCAGACTTGAGAACTTGCTCCAAAAACTGCTCATTCCAAGGCTCAGAAATTTCCCACTTTTCATTGAACCACAGCAAATGCGATTTGTTCCCTGGTATTGCATCAAGTGACAACACTTGATTAGGTGCGGTTTCGATGTAGTTTAATTCAGCATTGCTCTGTAATCCTTTTTGTGTAAAATTTGTACTTCCCACGATACCAATACCTATGCCGTTTGGCTTTCCATCAAAGATGTAGCACTTAGAGTGCAGAAATTGTGTTTCGTCATTTTCATTTTTTCGAAACACACGAATTTGAATCTTTGAATCATTGCTTTCCGTACAATAATCAAGAAGCAGACGTATAGCATCTTTGTATTCCTCAGTAACATTAAGTTCGTGGATGTCGGTTTTAATGAAGTCTAGTGGATAATTTGCATCTTTATATTTAGGTGACTTCAATTGATTAGCATATATATAAGGGTCTTTACCTATAAGTAAGCGAAGCATTGTACCGTCTTTTTTAATGAAAGACCTCAAATCTTCCTGTAGTATGGCCAAACCAGGAATATCCCAATAACCAGTGGCAATACTGACAGTCTTAATACCATCAGTAGCTAAGCATTTCTTCAATGTCGCTGTCATTGAAAGTGCTTCTATGGAATTATCTATAAGTGTATTATTCATTTTGAATCTATTCTGTAGTTTGAAAAATATACGCTAATTGCATTCTTTCTCCCTTCTCTCCCTAACCTTTTCTAATCCCGGCATCTTTTTAGCAATGCACTTTCTCCAGCAGGAAAATAGAGAGGAAAAACTTTATATAAGAAACTCACAATTTCACTACGGCTTTTATCCATATTGTAAAAAGCAGAGCAGACAAAGTACATTAGTTCTTGCTGGCTACATGTTTCTTTGGGCTGTATGTTTATTGGTGGAGCAACTATCAAGTCATGTTCGGCAAATGATAGAGCACTGGCAAGAATCGCTTTCTGTTCTTCTTCGGTAAACATCTTTATTTTCCCAGCAAACCATTCAAGTTCTTTTTGCTGAAGAGCTTGTTGCTTTTCGTTTTGATGTTCCAATAGAATTGATACATTCTCTTGTTGCTTTTCTGTCAAGACGTTTTCCAATACTAGGTTCTTTCGTTTAAGAACGTTGAACTTCAGTAAAGCGGCAATGTACATACAGAAATATCCTACTGCAATATTGAATATTAGAACAAGCAGATAATTGTTACTTGAGTTTTGTGTGCTACCAGCCATATATTCACTAATAGGGATAACAGCTAATAGCATGATGATGGCTATTGCATAAAGCACTCTGTATCGCGTTTTGTGGTTTACCTGTGGCAAAGAGGCAAACAAAAAGGCGATAATCAAAACGGCTATTATTGCACAAAGCGGTATGAAAGATGTTCCCATAAGTAGTTTATTGCTCAGTTTGAGGGTTTACAATAATGCGCCAATAGCCACCATGGTCTGCTCCTTCACGGGACAAAATTCCCATAGAACGAAGCTTTGAAATATGTTTTTCTACGGCTCGGGAGCTTATTCCTATTTTATAGGCCATTGCTTCTGCAGACATTGATGGGTCGGAAATGACGAAATCAATAATCTTTTGTGCGGTTTTCCCAATGCTTTTAGATTTGTCTTTAAAATCTCCGAACTTTTCTCCGAACCTTCTCCGAACCTTCTCCGAACCCTTCTTCCGAACCTTTCTCCGAACCTTCTTGCGTATCACCGAAGGTTTCACCGAACTTTGCTATTTTCACCCGAAC
>ENA-OQIG01000740-OQIG01000740.1-human-gut-metagenome-genome-assembly--contig:-NODE-740-length-17245-cov-2.539023_pt1 | contig 17245 bp, 17 predicted proteins | sample MGYA00242576_ERZ504741 | MGnify/ENA primary metagenome ERZ504741 (study PRJEB26092, sample SAMD00036436) | human gut metagenome | host: Homo sapiens | study: EMG produced TPA metagenomics assembly of... | reverse complement strand
CGCCCGGCCATTCCTCCTGGCGGCTACGTTCTCGCCCCGGCGGGCACTCCGTCCTCACTATTCCTCCGTCTTCCCACAGTCCCCCCCAGCGCCTCAATCTGCTGCTCGGCCTTAGTAGCTTCTGGTTCCCGGGAACTTATCGATGATCTCCTGGAACACCGAAATCGCATTATCGGTATCCCCACTCAGCCGATACGCATGCGCCAGATAGTTAAGCACCGTATAGTCACTGTCGTTGATATTCTTAGCCTTCGAAAGCTTATCAATCGCCTCCGTGTAATTCGAATCATCAAACGCACTGACGCCAGAATCTGAGAGTTCCTGGAACATCGTCGACTGCATGCTCTTGTAGATCGTATCGTAAACGGCTCTTGCATCTACAGAGAGGGCCTCCGGGTTGACCTCCGTCAGTGCATTGGTTGCATTGCTTGTATTGCCCTGCTGCTGCGCTTCCACTGCTTTCAAAAGGTTTTCATACGAAGCCACCGTGTCCTGTGCCGTCTGGATCTGCTGCTGGGCAGATGCCGTCGTTTCGTTCAGGGAATCCACCTGGCTCTGAAGCTGATTCAGCTGCGCCTCCTGGGCTCGCCATTTTTCCGCTGTATTCCACAACCTTTTCATCCGCCTGGCGGTTAATTCTCTGCGTATTCGCCGGCCCGACGAGAAACCACACAACCAGTGCGCCGAGCATCAGTCCAATGCCGATATTCAGCATGGTAGCCGCCGTCGATGTCTCGCGGAACGTCGGCGGAATAATCACCGTATCGCCGCTTACTACCCGCTCTCTTTCGTCCTCCCGCTGCTCTTCCGTCCGCTCCCTGCGTCCGAACCGCCTCGGCTCCAGCGATGTCTGCGTACCGTCTGGAAGTCAACCTCCTTCAGGAAACGCAGCGTCGTCGAATTTGTCTTGTCAATTTTCGCCGCCTTTTTCAGAATCTTCCGCGCTTTCTCATACTCACCCTTGTGAATATAAATCAGCGCCAGCAGATGATATCCCTTGATCAGCTTCGGATTCTGGTTCAGAATCTTGCGCAGCTGGATTGCAGCCACATCCTCATTGTTCTCGCGGCAGCATTTCAGCGCACTGTTGTATTTCTTGATCGTCTGATTGATCATATCCAGCTTCGCCTGCTCCGCCTGCAGCGTCGCAATATACTCCGTCGCCACATTATTCTCCGGCATAATATTCTTGCTGATGATCCACTCACTTAACGCCGCAACCGCTTCACCCGTCTCAAAATAGACAAGGCCTAACAAGTTCCGCGCATGGATGTTGTATTTGTTAAACTTCAGACTCCGCCGCAGCATATCGATCGCTCCGGAAAGATCCCGGATCTCTGCCTTGTCGAGGCCCAGATTGTAGTACATATTCGAAAGAGAAAAACATTTTCTCTGTACTCTCAGGTTAAAACCACAGTTGGGACAGATCTCCATTCCGACGTCCACAACCGATTTACAATTCATACAGTTCATTCCGGCACCTTACTCTTCCTTTTCCGCTTCTGTCTCGTTTTCCTGTTCCGGCTTGTCGTTTTTCATCATTTCTTTCAAAATGTCGATCACATCCGTCAGATCACGGCTGTAAATCGCATCCTCCACCTCGTCCACATCGAGACACGGTTTAAACTTCTTCAGTTCTTCTTCGTAATTTAACATAAACAAAAAATTCCTTCCTGTATTCGCTAACCATTCCGCTTTGCAAGATATGCTTTCAGTTCGCCCGCCAGATACAGAGAACCCACGCAGAACAGCATGCCGCTGCCCTTTTTGCCCAGTGCCTTCTCATACGCTGCCCCGATCTCCGGTTCCGCGCAGACATCCGTGCATCCTGCTTTTCTGAAGTCCTCTGCAAGCACTTCCGCCGGTACGACGCGGCTTCCGTCGATCTGCGTTGCAACAACATGGGACGGATGGATGCCCTCGCAGATTTCACCGATCATCTCATGATAGTGCTTGTCTGCAACTGCCGTGAACAGAATCGTGATCTCGTTTTCTTTCGCAAAATAGCCTGCCGTGCTGACAAACTGTGCAATGCCGTCCTCGTTGTGCGCGCCGTCGATGATGACGCCCGGCGCAGCCATTTCCATACGGCACGGCCATTTGATCTTCGAAAGGCCTTCCGCAAGCACGTTCTTAGGAATGTCGTGCACGTCCTGCAGAATATGCATCGTGTAGAACGCAAGGCTTGCATTCATCATCTGGTATTTTGCCACGTACGGAATCGCAAGCTCTGCTTTTTCGCCGCCTGGGTATGCAAAGGTAAAGGTGATGCCCTCGCGGCTCTGTGTTTTCATCTCATAGAACGACGGCTCCATCGGCCATGCCGGGCTTCCCATCTCTTTCGCCTTTGCGGCAATGACAGAAGCCGGACCTGGCTGGCTGGCGTCGTAGATTACCGGGACACCGGCTTTGATGATGCCGGCTTTCTCTCCCGCAATCGCCTCGAGGGTGTCGCCGAGATACTCGGTGTGGTCGCGGCTGATGGACGTGATGATGCATGCCAGCGGCTTTTCGACCACATTTGTCGCATCCAGCCGTCCGCCAAGGCCGGTCTCCATGACCAGGTATTCCACGCCGGCTTCTTTGAAAATCAGCATTCCCATCAGGAACAGCGTCTCAAAATAGCTCGGATGGCCTTCGCCCTCCGCCTCGTATTCTTTGGCTGCTTTTTCCACTTTGAGAAATGCGTCGAGAAACTGCTCATCCGACACATCTTCCCCGTTGATCTGGAACCGCTCGTTGATGCGTACAAGGTGCGGGGAGGTAAAAAGTCCTGTCTTTTTGCCGCCTGCAAGCAGCATCGCATTCAAGTACGCGCAGACGCTTCCCTTTCCGTTCGTGCCCGCCACATGGATAATTTTGATCCCTTCCTGCGGATTCCCAAGGCGCGAAAGAAGCTCCCTCGTATGTTCCGGCGGATGCTTCACCGTAAATTTCGGTATTGTTTCGATATAATCAACTGCTTCTGTATAATTCACTTTATTTCACCATTCTTCAGTATTTTAGGGCTGCTTTCAAACCCTAGTATCATTATAATCGAGTGACCGGATATGTCCATAGCAATTTTCAAAATTTTGTCCCGACTTTCGACTTCCCCGTAAAAGATACAGTGGGACGTCAAAATCCGCCCCACTGTATGATCTTTCGGACACTCTTTTTAATTCTGCAGACCGCCGTCTTCGGCCGGTTTATCGCTGTTTTCTGTTTTTGACGGCTCAATCTTGTCGCCTTCGCCCTCCGGCGCACCGGACGGCGCTGCCGTCAGTTCATCCTGCGGCGCAGTGCTCGTATTGGCATTTTCCTGCGTCACATCTGTTTTCGTGCTGTCCGGGTTCGGCGTCGGCGTCGGTGTAGATACCGTTTTTGGCTCTTCATACATCATCGGCTCTGTCCTTGTCAGCACCTTCTTCGTCGAGCTGTTGCTCTGCTGCGCGATTGTAATCTGATCACCGTCTTCCAGGGTCAGACTATGCACCATCAGAATCGACGGGCTGACATAAACGGTATCCTGTATCTCCTCGTTGACTTCCACACGGCTCGATGCCGTAAAGTTTTCTCCGTAAAAGTACCATGTATCTTCTCCGGATTTTTCGATTCGTTCCAGTGTTACCGGCAGAGCACCCATCTGCAGCTTCACACGCTCATACGGTGTCTCTCCGTCTTCTCCGTAAACGTACCGTTTTCCATACAGCATATCATACTGCAGCACCTCGAGATCCACCTGATAATTCTTCGTATTCCGTCTCGTCTGATGATACCGGAAAATGGTTCCGTCATGAATTCCCACACGGTTCATAACCTCTGCTGCAATCTGGTAGGAAGCAATGTTTTCCTGTTTCCTTTTCAGTCCCATGTTATCCCAGATCACGTATTCGGTCTGATACAGATAACGGTTCTCCAGATCTTCTACTTTCAGTCCCATCGTTGGCAGATGTCCCCGTACATCACAAGTACCACCGGCTCCGGATAATCCGCAAGCTTTGTCGTCAGCTCTTTGACAAATTTGTCCATCTCATGGATCTGATTTACATAATATTCCCAGGAGTAATTATTTTTTTCCCGGTCTTCCGCGCCTGTCACTGTAATCTCCGGATCGTCAAGCACCGGCTCTGTCGGATAATCACCGTGGCCCTGTACCGAAATCGTATAGATATAATCCGGTTCGTCTGTCGCATCGAGCGTTTTTATGATCTCTTTTGTCAGAATATGGTCTTTTACCCATCCTGTCGCCGTCACATCCGAGATATCCGGCATATATTCCTCCGAGGTAAAGGTATCAAAACCAAGACGTGAGAACACACTTCTTCTGGAATAGAAGTTTGCTTCATTGTTGTGGATCGCATGGGTCGCATAGCCGAGATTCTTTAAAACATACGGCGCACTCTCACACGTCTCCTCTGAAAGCACCGATTTGTACGGATACTCACCCGCTCCGAAATACCGGAGGCTCATGCCGGAAATAGTTTCAAACTCTGTGTTTGCTGTTCCGGCTCCCACCACCGGCACGCGGAGATAACCGGAAGAATAATCCTTCATCAGCTGCCGGTAATACGGGATCGGATCCTCGGAAATGTTGAGGAAATTAACCAGCTCCGGATCGAAAAAGGACTCCAGCTGCAAAAAGATAATATTCGGTTTTACCGTATCATCCTCTTTTTGTTCGCCTTCACTCGTCTCAATCTGTTTCACGAGCTGTTCGGAATAGCCGTTCGGCTCTGAAATTCCCGTATCAAACAGGGTGACTGCCAGACAGTACGGATAGCCGTAATCCTGGTAGGCAAATGCGATGTTGACGAAATAGCTGGAAAGCACACGCTTTGCAAGCGCCAGATTTGTTGCTCCCGTAAAGAGTACAATTACCAGAGCAATCAACGGCACATTCAGATACCAGCGGATTTTCCCCTGAAATTTCGGTCCTTTGATCCAGACCCATACAAAAAATGCCAATAATGCCACAAGCTGCTACGACGAGGATCATGGTACCTTTCGACAGATACTTCGTCACGACCTTTGCGCCGTCGCTTAAATTCCGCAAGTCCGGTCCGGTAAACGGCGTGACGCGGTTTGCCAGAATCACACCGTTAATGATGCCGAGCAGCAGCCAGAAACAGCTCATCACCAGCCGTACCAGCACACGTCTGCGGAACAGATAAACTACCATAAAAGTAGTGAAGATCAAAAATGCATTGTACAAAAAGACCCATGGGCTTTCCACCATGTAGCTCCATGCAGATGCCAGCGAATGGCGGGAAAATGCTTCAATCACCAGATACAGAATACAGCATCCCAGGGCCTGCAGCGGCAAAGAGAGCCAGTTGCAGACTTTCACTACGGTTTCCTTGTTTCCATGCAGTTTTTTTCCTTTTTTCATTTATTTTTTCAGCTGCTCCAATCTTGTCTGAACCTGCTCCATCATCTGCTGATAGTTCGCCAGTTTTTCTTTCTCTGCCTGACTTTTGCTTCCGGAGCTTTGTTGATAAAGTTCGGGTTGCCAAGCATGCCGTTGGAACGTGCGATCTCTTTTGTCAGACGCTCTTCCTCTTTCGTAAGGCGGGCGATCTCTTTTTCCAGGTCAACCAGCTCGGCAAACGGAATGTAGATCGTTGCCTGCGGGATCACTGCGGATACCGCATCGTCTGCGATGCCGGCTTTGTCTGCCTGTACGTGAACTTCGCTTGCTCCTGCCAGAGTTCCGAAGAATACAGCACCGTTTTTGAAGGTTTCCTGTACAGCAGCATCTTCCGTTACAACGAATACGCTTGCTTTCTTTGACGGCGGTACGTTCATACTGGTGCGGACACCACGGATGCTTCTTACCGCCTCTTTCATCATCTCAACGGCTGCCTCATCCTCTGCGTATGCAAAGTCTTCGGTCTCTTTCGGCCATGCGGCGATCATGATGGAATCCTCGTCCGGATTCAGTGTGCAGTAGATTTCCTCTGTGATGAACGGCATAAACGGATGCAACAGCTTTAATGCATTGCCGAGAACGGTTTTTAAGGTCCACAGTGCAGCGCCCTTCGTCTCGTCGGTCTCGCTGTACAGACGCGGTTTTACCATCTCGATGTACCAGTCGCAGAACTCCTCCCAGATAAAGTCGTAAACCTTCTGTACGGCGATACCGAGCTCGTAGCGGTCCATGTTGTCCGTTACTTCCGTTGCCAGCGTGTTTACCTTAGAAAGAATCCATTTATCTGCCAGTGTCAGTTTGTCTTTTGGCATTTCAGACGGAACTTCTGCTTTTTCCAGGTTCATCATGATGAAACGGGAAGCGTTCCATACTTTGTTTGCGAAGTTACGGCTGGCTTCTACACGCTCCCAGTAGAAACGCATATCGTTTCCAGGTGCATTACCGGTCATCAAAGTCAGACGGAGAGCATCTGCACCGTATTTGTCAATGACTTCGAGCGGATCGATACCGTTTCCGAGGGATTTACTCATCTTGCGTCCCTGGGAATCACGAACGAGTCCGTGGATCAGTACGTGGTGGAACGGAACCTGTTTAGTCTGCTCCAGTGCGGAGAATACCATACGGATAACCCAGAAGAAGATGATGTCGTATCCGGTTACGAGTACATCTGTCGGATAAAAATAATCAAATTCCGGTGTTTTCTCCGGCCATCCTAACGTGGAGAACGGCCACAGTGCTGAGCTGAACCAGGTGTCCAGGGTATCCGGGTCCTGGGTGAGATGGGTGCTGCCGCATTTCGGGCATTTTTCCGGCATTCCGCCTCTTACAACCGTGATCTCGCCACAGTCATCACAGGTATAGGCCGGGATACGATGACCCCACCAGAGCTGACGGGAAATACACCAGTCGTGGATATTGTTCAGCCAGTTCTGATAAATCTTGCTGAAACGATCCGGGATGAAGTTTACTTCCCCGTTCTTCTCGCTTCGCTGGCAGCGGCAGCATATCCGCCATTTTTACAAACCACTGCGGTTTGATCATCGGCTCTACGGTTGTCTTACATCTGTCGTGGGTTCCTACGTTGTGAACGTGATCCACTACTTTTACAAGAAGGCCAAGCTTCTCGAGATCCTCTACCATGGCTTTTCTTGCCTCGTAGCGGTCCATGCCGGCGTATTTGCCGCACTTGTTGTTCATGGTTCCGTCATCGTTTAAGATGTTGATCTCTTCGAGGTTGTGGCGTTTCCTACCTCAAAATCGTTCGGGTCGTGTGCCGGTGTAATTTTAACGCATCCGGTTCCGAACTCTTTGTCTACGTAAGCATCTGCGATAACCGGGATTTCACGGTCGGTCAGCGGCAGTTTCAGCATTTTTCCTACAATATCGGTGTATCTTTCATCCTCCGGATTGACAGCTACGGCAGTATCGCCGAGCAGAGTCTCCGGACGGGTGGTTGCGATTTCTACGAAGCGGCCTTCCTCGCCAACTACCGGGTAGTTGATGTGCCAGAAGTGGCCTGCCTGCTCCTGATATTCAACCTCTGCATCGGAGATGGAAGTCTGGCATACCGGGCACCAGTTGATGATGCGGCTTCCTTTGTAGATCCATCCTTTTTCATACAGACGGCAGAATACTTCTTCTACGGCTTTGGAGCATCCCTCGTCCATGGTGAAGCGTTCTCTCTCCCAGTCTGCGGAGGAGCCGATCTTTCTTAACTGGCTGTTGATGCGTCCGCCGTACTCTTTCTTCCACTCCCAGCAGTGCTCCAGGAATTTTTCGCGTCCGATTTCATCTTTGTCGATGCCCTGCTCTTTGAGCATATTGGTAACTTTTACCTCGGTTGCAATCGCCGCATGGTCGGTTCCCGGCTGCCAGAGGACTTCATATCCCTCCATCCGTTTGAAACGGCAGAGAATATCCTGCATGGTGTTGTCGAGTGCATGGCCCATGTGAAGCTGTCCGGTTACGTTCGGAGGCGGCATCATAATGGTAAACGGTTTTTTGTTCGGGTTTACAGTGGCGTGGAAATATCCTTTATCCAGCCATTTCTGATACAGTCTGTCCTCGAGTCCTTTCGGATCGTAGGTCTTTGCGAGTTCTTTGCTCATGAGATCCTCCTTTTATGTTTGGTGTATTGTGGTATTTATTCCCGCAGAGGCTTGTCTTAAATCAAAAACGCTTCACATACACATAACATGCATGCAAAGGGCGAAAATTCCGCGGTACCACCTTAATTTGTATCTCGTTTCGGAGTCTGTAACGTGACTCATGCGTGAGAACCTAATCATCACATCTTCTGTGCTTTTCAGCTCTCCGGTTCAGAAGCTACCTTCCATGACCACCTTCCCGGACAGCCTTTCAGCCGGTGAACCGTCCTCTCTTTTGGGGCCTGCCATGTACTCCTCTTCCTCATAACCTTTTCTTTTTCTGTTGGAATAGAAACTGCATTTATCATAATCGCGTTTTTTTATTTTGTCAAGCCGCCGCGGGCAAAAACCTTTCTTCTTATGGAAGTTTTAAGATTTCACGCGCTTATTTTCGGTGAATCCGCGATGCACAGTACTGCATTTCTGCGCGGCCGTACGACGCGTAGCGGACCTGTTCTTTCGAAAACGGCTTCGCATTGCTTGGCCGTCCCAGGTTTTCGCCGTGGATCACCTGATCCACAAGGTCGATGAGATCTGCGAGAACGCCGAGCTGAGCGGATTGTAAACCGGATGCGCCGTCGATTCAAACACCTGCGTGTGATGACCGCCGAAGAATTTCATGCGGCCGCCCTTTTTCACCAGCCACGCCATCAGACCAACCAGACCATCGTAATACTCTTCCAGGCTCGTTCCGCCCGGCACCTGCATCCAGACACCGCAGCCGCTTCCGATCGCATCTCCGGTGAACAGGTAATTCTGTTTCGTCTCCAGCACAACAACGCTGCCCGGCGTATGGCCCGGTGTCTGACAGACGGCCAGCTCTGTGCCGCCGAGCGGAATCACGGAATCGGTACGGATGTCATGAATCTCCTCCCACGGTTTTAATTTTCCCGCTGTCAGCATCACAAGCGTCTCTGGATCCATCTTCTTTTCATCGTGGCACATGTACACCTCATCAAACTCATCCATGTGATACATGTGATCCGGATGCGCATGCGTGATGACCAGCAGAAGCGGCTTGTCCGTCAGCTCACGGATCACCGGCAGAATCTTTGTGCCTGCCGTAATGCCGGTATCAATGACAGCCGCTTTTTCTTCACCTTCTACTACATAGAACGATGAATTTCCTGCGTCCAAAATACAGTAAATTTTTTCCCCGATTTCTGTTACCTGAAAACCCTCCATGATGTAAAACCTCCTTAAAATAATAATGTACCCTCGGAGTCTTTCTGTGCTTGCTTTTTTCCTTTCGGCAATTCAGTGCCCCGCATTCTCTTCCCCGATGATGATCGAAAGCAGCGTATGATCCAGCATGATCGTGCGGTTCCACGGATTGAAAATCACACCGCTGATCTCCTTTGTTTCGGATGCCATGTGGATCAGCTGTTCCAGACTCACGAGAAACGTAGATTTCACGCTGCTGCTCCCCTTTAATTCCTCATCAAAGCTCGTAAACGCGGCCCACCAGACTTTTCCGTCTGCGCTCTTTACCGTTCCGATCCGGATCTGATCGTCGCCGGATGGCGGTTCCACGGAAAGAATCGCCTGTCCGCCCTCTTTCATTCTGCGTCGGATCACCGTCAGCACATGCGCCAGCAGTTCCGGCGTCGGCTCCTTTTGCAGTCCCAGAATTGCTTCCTCTATCGTTTCATTCCCCTGCAGCCCTTCGTCCTTTGGAGTTTCCATTTCTTTTGCCATTGCTCTTGTCCTTTCTTTTTCGCTTTTCCCACACAGAATCTGTGTACCATCATCCCCGGCAGCTTCGTCACTTCCGATGACATTTACTCTGCGCCTACCCACGATGCCGTCTTTCCCGTCAGAATCTGCGCTCTTTTGATAATCCAAAACGTTTCCCCATCCTCTTTAAGATCTGATCGTACTTCCCTTCCCGCATCAATGCAATCGTCACCTGATCCGTTCCGATCTGCAGATGGCGGAAGCCGCGTTTTCCTTCCTCCGTCCACGGCAGAGTCAGCTCCAGTTCAAAGCCGCCGCTGCTTCCGTACAGCTCACCCGGCTGTTCGTCCGCAAACAGCTCGAAAAGCGGCTGATAATATGCTTTGAAATAATTCTCCTCTGGAAACCAAAGTGTCCCGTCCCCGGTCCGCTCCGGCTCTTTTACAACGGCATTCAGATAGCCTCTCTCGTAATACGTCATGCACGCCGCGCTCTTCGCCAGCGGATTTTCATTGATCTTCTCGATCTCCGACGCCGCCCGGCATCCGTTTCCAAAGGCCGCCTGGCTGTTCTCGCTCCTGCCGACCGGCTCCCAGACGCTCCATGCGTTCTGCTTTCCGTATCCGATCAGATCCTGGCGGTATGCACCGTTGTATTTTACAAATTTTTTCTCCCCCGGCTGCTCAATCAGGTTCAGCGGTACCATACAGTCAATTCCGTACAGCTTCTGCGCAATCAGCCGCGTGTAGATGATGCCGAGATAATGACAGATTGCACTGCGCTCCGCCGTGTCGAGATACATAATCTGCTCCGCTTTTACCAGCTGGTCGCCGCGTGTTTCGAGCACACTCTCCACCATCGCAATCCGTGACTGCAGCTCCGCCTTCCGTTTTCCGCGGTAGCGCGCCGACAGACGGCCGTACGGCATCGTGCTTGCAAGAACCGCGTGCAGCAGCTCCAGATTCGTGTATTTGATCATAATATCTTTCTTATTTAAACCGAGCTCTGCGTCGGTATCGACTTCCGTCACATTGATGATATATGTTTTTTCTTCGGTCAGTATCATTTGTTTTGCCTCTCTTTTTCAGTACTCTCTTCCATGCTCCTTCAGCCAGCTCTGCCACACTTTGTAATCGGGCATCTGCTGTGCCACCACCGCGTAAAACCGCGCGGAATGGTTCATCTCTTTCCGGTGCGCCAGCTCGTGGATAACGACGTAATCCATCACGCGCTCCGGCATCAGCACCAGCTTCCAGTTGTAGTTCAGGTTTCCGGCGCTGCTGCAGCTGCCCCAGCGGGTTTTCTGCTCACGAATTGTGATTCTGCCATACGTTACGCCCATCTCTTTTGCAAAATGTGCCGTCTTTTCCGCCAGCATCTGCGCCGCACGTTTAACCGCCGCTTTTCGTTCTGCTTCCGTCAGACGGTTCGCTTCTTTCTGCTCTGCGGCCGCCAACGCTTTTTCCCGGTGTGTGTGAATCCAATCCTGTTTTTCTTTTAAGAATGCTTCGATTTTGTATTTTGCCATCCGTTTCGGTGCGCGCACCACCACGCTTCCATCCGCTTTGACCTGGACGGCGAGCGTTTTACGGGCGGAATACACGATCTCATAGGGAATCTGTTTTAAAATCCGTTCTGCGCTGTCTTTCTGTTCCATTTATTTTTCCTCAAAAGCTGTCTGTTTTACCATTTTTTTGCCTGTTTTTCATTATACCTTTTTCCCGGCGGAAACGCAATCGGATTGCTCACAGAAAAAACGCGAGCAGAATCACCGTTTTTCTTCCGGCAATTCTGCTCACATTTTTCCTTCTCTTATTTCAGCTTCAATTTTTTTCTGCTTTCTTCGGATGCACAGCCTCACAAATAAAATCGCCGCCTGCACACAGAGAATCATCACCAAAATTCCAATCATGGACAGCGCTGTTGCCCCCAGTCTGATCAGTTTTCCCATTCTTTTTTCCTCACTTTTCTTTCTATCGTGCCAGAACCGGATCGGCTGCCGCATCCCACAGCAGGCTGTCCGTCTCACTTTGTTCCAGGTATCCATATTTTACCATTGCCGCCAGCACCTGCTTTTCCCGCTGCAGCGCCAGATCCGCGTGGCGCGACGGTGCGTAGGCGGACGGTGCATTCGGGGATTCCGGCGAGGAGAATGGCTTCGCTGTCGGTCAGCTCCTGCGGTTCTTTCCCGAAGTAGCCAAGCGATGCTTCTTTCAGTCCATAGTAGCCATCCCCGAAATAGATGGTATTGATGTACAATTCCAGAATTTCTTCTTTCGAGAGCTGCCGTTCCACATAGAGTGCCGTCCACGCCTCTGCCGCTTTCCTGGCAAATGTCTTATTCTGATCGTAATACATGTTTTTTACCAGCTGCTGTGTGATGGTACTGCCTCCCTGCTCCGGTTTCATCACGCGGATATCATGTACAACGGCCCGCGCCATGCTGATCCAGTCTATCCCGTGATGTGTGTAATACCGGTGATCCTCAACAGCAAGCACCGCTTTTTTGTACAGATCCGGCACCTGTTCAAGAGAAGCCCACTGTGCTCCGCTTCTGGCTTCCTCTACTGCCTGCGCGAGCGGCTTTTCCTTCACTGCCTTCTGATAGGAAACATATCCCTGGATTGCCCAGAACATTCCGGCCGTCAGCAGGATCAGGCAGAAAAATGCCAGAAAACCTCCAACCATTTTTCCCGCTGTTCCCCGGTGTTTTCGTGTTCTTTTTCTCATAGTTTCAAACCCCTTTGTTGTTCTTTCCTGCTTTCTATCCTACCATATCTCCCTTAACGCCTTCTTGCCTCTTTCTTAGGAATTCATTAAAATTTTGAAACTGTATGAAATGCATTTTGCACGTTTTCAAATAACCGCTGCTGCGGAATACTTTAACCGAATCAGGCAAGTAGCGAAGCGGATTGCGAATATCCGCTTGACAAAACAGAAAAAGACAGACACCTGGCAGATTGTCAGGATGCCTGTCTCTTGTTTTTATCTTTTGGTTTTTCAGAAACGCTCTGTGATTATGCTGCGGTTCCGTAGTTCATTACATGAGCTGCTGACAGTGCTTTTCGAACGGCTACACCGAGAATTTCAGCTACTACAACGGAAATCACATCTTTTACGATGTACGGAACGGAAACTGCAAGGAACGAAGCCGGGATCGTGTTTCCTGTTACAATGGAAAACTGTACCACACCGAATGCGTGACATACCGCAAGACCTGCGATTCCAAGAACGAATGGTTTGCCCGGGAAGCCTTTTTTAATTCCGGCACCGCAGAGCATTGCCATCGGAATAAATCCGAAAATAAAGCCGCCGGCCGGTCCGAGAAGAGCGCCGAATCCACCGCTCATGCCGCATAAACCGGAACGCCGATCGCGCCGAGGATCAGATAAAGAGCGGACGATGCACCTCCCAATTTCCAGCCAAGCACGTAGCCGCAAAATGCCATTGCAAAGGTCTGCAGCGTCACCGGAACGCCGGTCGGAAGCGGAATCGTCACAATGGACAGTACCGCAAGCACTGCCGTCATCATGCCGGTCAGTACAATCTGTTTTGTGGTAAGTTTTGATTTTTTCATGAATGTAAGTCCTCCTCGCAGGTTCTTGTATCCAATTCTTTCTGCTTTCGAATTGTTAACCTTGTTTCAATATAGGTTAATATTTCATTTTTGTCAATCCCTTTTTTAAAAATGCAGAGAGTTCTGCTACGATTCTGTTACACTTCCTGAAAATAGCGGTCACCCTCTTGTTTTCTGTTTTCTTTCTATGGTATACTATATAGTCTCGGAGTTTTTCCGGGAATGTTCACCCGATACAAACGATGAATTTTTATTCCATTTGAAAGGAGATACCCTCTATGAAACCTTCCGAAAATCCTCTCGGCTCGGAACCGGTCAGCTCTCTTTTGCGGCGTTTTGCGATTCCGAGCGTCATCGCGATGCTCGTCAGCGCCCTCTATAACATGGTAGACCAGCTCTTTATCGGTCACAGCATCGGCGTGCTCGGAAACGCAGCGACCAACGTAGCGTTCCCACTCAGCATGGTCTGCACATCCATCGGTCTGCTCTGCGGCATCGGCGGTGCTGCAAACTTCAATCTCTGCATGGGCAGAAAGGATCCGGAGCACGCGAAATCCTATGTTGGAAATGCCATCTCCATGCTGGCAATCCTCGGTGTGATCCTCTGCGTTGCCGTTCAGCTTTTTCTGCGTCCGATGATGCTTCTCTTTGGTGCGACGCCGGATGTCATTGATTACGCCTGTACTTACACCAGAATTACCTCCATCGGCTTCCCGTTTCTGATCGTCACAATCGGCGGCTCCAACCTGATCCGCGCGGATGGCAGCCCGAAATTTTCCATGCTGTGCAACCTGGTCGGCGCGATCGTCAACACGATTCTCGACCGCTGTTCATCTTCGTTTTCCACATGGGCATGGCAGGTGCAGCGCTCGCCACGATCACCGGACAGATTTTATCATTCGCGCTCGTTGTCTTCTATCTGCGCGGTTTTAAAACGCTGCCGCTTTCTCTTTCCGATCTGAAGCCAAAAATAGCCTGCTGGGCACGGATCGCTGCGCTTGGTGCAACTCCGGCATTCAATCAGGTGGCAATGATGGTTGTTCAGATCGTTATGAACAACACACTGACCTACTACGGCTCCAATTCCGTCTATGGAAGCGACATTCCGCTTGCATGCGCCGGTATTATTTCAAAGGTGAATATGCTGTTCTTCTCCTTTGTCATCGGCATTTCCCAGGGACTTCAGCCGATTGTCAGCTTCAACTTCGGTGCACAGAAATATGACCGCGTGAAGGACGCTTATAAAAAAGCAGTTTTTGCGGCGACTGCCATTTCCATCGTCGCCTTCCTCTGCTTCCAGCTCTTTCCGCGCCAGATTATCGGCATTTTTGGTTCCGGTTCAGAAGAGTACCTGCATTTTGCAGAGCGGTACTTCCGCATTTTCCTGTTTTTCACATTCCTGAACGGTATCCAGCCGGTCAGCTCAAACTTCTTTACCTCCATCGGAGCACCGAAGAAGGGTATTTTTCTTTCGCTGACGAGACAGATTATTTTCCTGCTTCCGCTGCTGCTGATTTTTCCGTATCTCTTCGGCATTGACGGCGTGATGTACACTGCACCGATTGCAGACCTTGCAGCCGCATCAGTCAGCATCGTTATGGTCGTGCGGGAATTTAAGATCATGGCAGAGCTACAGAAGGCTACTGCCTGAAAACAGGTTTCTTTCCCGGAGCGTTTCTGCAAAAGACTTTTCGTGAGCTGCGGTCGCCAGAGTCTTGCTACAGATCATTGCCGTGTAAACAGGAAAGAATCCTGTCCGGAAAGTAAAAAATCGTATGCTGTTGCTTTTTCCACAACAGCATACGATTTTTTTATGCGTTATCTACACTTTTCTTTATTTATTCACATGCATCCACATCAGTCCATGCGAAGAATCATGGTCAGGATTCGTTTTGCACAAAGAGCGATTTCGTCGCGGGTGATGTATCCCTTCTCAAATGCCTCCTGTACGCGCTCCTCGTATCCGTTTGCCATCTTGATATCATTTCCGGCTTTTGTCTCGCGGTAATGCTCGCCGTGTGTCCACCAGTCGGTCGTTACCATTCCCTTAAAGTCCCACTCACCGCGCAGAATACCGGTCAAAAGATCCTTGTTCTCAGATGCCTGAACGCCGTTGATCAGGTTGTAGGACGACATGATTGTGTATGGATCTGCCTCTTTTACGATGATCTCGAAGGCTTTCAGGTAAATCTCACGCAGCGCACGCTCGGAAACGCGGGAATCGCTGTCTTTTCGGTTTGTTTCTTTGTTGTTGCAGCAGAAGTGTTTCACACTTGCCCCGATATGCTCGGACTGCATACCGCGTACCATTGCCGCACCGGATTTTCCGGCTACAAGCGGATCCTCGGAATAATACTCAAAGTTTCTTCCGCAGAGCGGGCTTCTGTGAATGTTGACAGCCGGGGTCAGCCAGATGCCGATGTTGTTTTCTTTGACTTCCTCTCCGCCGGCTTTACCGATCTCTTCGATCAGCTCCGGATCCAGGTGCAGGCAAGCAATGTTGCGCACGGCCATGCGGTCGTGTTGACGCCACACTGCGGCTGAATGCGAAGCCTGCCGGTCCGTCTGCGGTCATGATATTCGGGATGCCGTACTCAGGCAGATTTCCCATGCCAAACGTATTGGCAACTCCTGTGTTCGGCTGACCGCCGAGCAGATGAATAAGTGCTTCTGTCGGAAGCTTATCTACAAACTCGTCGAGCGTTTCTTTTCCTTCGACCACATTCATCAGGTTCGGATTCGTCTTTGCTGCCTCCATAATCTCGCCAAAGCTCTTTCTCTCCTGTGCTTTGACTGCCGGGAGGAAACCTTCCAGAGTCAGCTTATCCTGACGCTCCAGTCCTTCTTCCTCGACAGGGCCGTTATCGGTCGGAAGCGCTTCGTAGGTTCCATCCGCAAGGAGACGTTTTTCCAGCTTATGCGGAGCGGCAAGGCTGGTGTACTGTGCAGTCACTTTTGCCTCTGCCAGATCGTAGGTGAAGTCCAGTTTCTTCGCATCTCTTACATTGTTTCCAACGTAGAAGACATAGCTTCCTGCCTCAAGAACATAGGCAGATTTTGCAACCTTTCCAAGGTCATCAAAAGATGCCATATCTTCCACTGTAAAGGAAAGAACGACTCTCTGTGTCTCACCTGGCTGCAGCAGTCTTGTTTTCCGGTAAGCGCCAAGCTCTTTGGCCGGTTTGCCAAGCTTGCCCTGCGGTGCGCCATAGTAGAGCTGTACAACTTCTTTTCCGGCACGTTTTCCGGTGTTGGTAACAGCTGCTTTTACAACAATCTTTCCATCCTTCTCTTCTGCCCCCAGAACTTCTGTCTCAAAGCTGGTGTAGGAAAGACCGAAGCCGAACGGATAATTGACCTTCTCCGCTGCGCCCGGAATCGTCTCGAAATAACGGTAACCAACGTAGATATCCTCGTTGTAATCCACGTAATAAACGGATTTATGGAAGTTCTCGGTGGATGGATAATCCTCGAGGGTTGCTGCGTAGGTATCAACCAGTTTACCGGATGGGTTGACGTCGCCTGTTACAACGTCCGCTGCCGCGAGGCCGCCTTCCATGCCGCCCTGCCATGCCATCAGCACCGCCGGAATCTCTTTGCAGTCTTTGAACCAGCTGGTATCAACCATACCGCCGACGTTCATGACAACGATGACATTTTTAAAGTTTGCTTTTACTTTTTCTACCATTGGCTGCTTCGCCGTTTGTCAGGCAGAAGTCGCCGTTTTCGAAGATGCTGGCGCTCAGCTCGATCTGTTTTTCTCATCCTCAAATCAGCTCATAGCCTTCATCGTTGATCTGGCATTTGCGGTCCCAGCCTCGCCGGAGAAACGGCAGATGGTGATGATTGCGGTATCGGTATATGCTTTCGCTTTTGTTACCAGCTCGTCCGGTACTTCCGGCTCTCTTGTCATGCCCGGTACAGCTGCCTGCA
>ENA-OQIG01000738-OQIG01000738.1-human-gut-metagenome-genome-assembly--contig:-NODE-738-length-17262-cov-3.069740_pt1 | contig 17262 bp, 22 predicted proteins | sample MGYA00242576_ERZ504741 | MGnify/ENA primary metagenome ERZ504741 (study PRJEB26092, sample SAMD00036436) | human gut metagenome | host: Homo sapiens | study: EMG produced TPA metagenomics assembly of... | reverse complement strand
TGCGGTCACCCGGTCCTCCTTCCCGTCTGCCGTGATTTTCCGGTCGTTCGCCCGCTCAGGTTTCGCGGCCTCACCCTGCAACTCCCGTCAGCCGTGTGCGTCAGGCTGCGGCTTCCCTTGCGCCCCTGCATCCCCGCCTTATCGCCCGGCTTTTATGGAGGCACGGCACCGCCCGGTGTCGCAGAACATGTGACTATGGAGGATTCGGGAATGTCTGTTGTTGCACCTGCTGTATACGTTGGAACCTGGCACAAATACAACTGTGGAAGCATCGCCGGACGCTGGTTTGACCTGACCACGTTTGATGATGAGCGCGACTTTTTCGCCGCCTGCCGTGCTCTTCACCAGGATGAAGCCGATCCTGAACTGATGTTTCAGGATTATGAGGGATTCCCGGGGAATATGGCCTCTGAATGCCATATCAACTGGGCCTGGGTTGAAGCTTCCGCCTGGCACGGGATGAAGCTGCGAAGAGGCTTATCGTCTCTGGGTGGAGGATACCGGTGAGACGGATTTTGACACCTTCCGCGATGCCTGGTGGGGCGAGGCTGACAGTGAGGAGGCTTTTGCGGTTGAGTTCGCCAGTGATACCGGCCTGCTGGCTGACGTGCCGGAGACGGTGGCGCTCTATTTTGACTATGAGGCGTATGCGCGGGATTTATTCCTGGACTCCTTCACCTTTATTGACGGTCATGTGTTCCGTCGGTGATTTACTCCCCCGCTCCGGCGGGGGTATGGCCTGCCAGGCCGCCGGAAAACCCTGGCAGGCTTACGCCTGCCTGAAATACAGGAGGGCCGCGCCTGCGGCGCTGCCCTTCCTGCCCGTCATGGTGTGAGGCATTTTTCTGTTATGTCGTTTCTGTTGTTCTGATTTCCGGAGGCGGGGACACCTTCGGCTCCCGGCTGCCTGGCGGCATCCGGTCGTCAGGCCCGACTCCGACAGGCAGCTGCTGGCGCACCCGCCAGTCTCCGCCGAACCCGCTGGCGCGGTTTCGGGCTGCCGCTACGGTCCGATGTCTGAAAAACCAGGCTTGCAGCGACCGTTCCGGTCGCGCCGCCCCTGTCGCGCCGGAAACGGCGCTCCCTGCACACCTAACGGTGTGTAAGGCCACTGCGCCTGATGGCGCAGTCAACCCTTCCGCCGCCACCCCTGCGGCCTGTTTCCCGCTGTGGACTTTCCGGGGCTGGAGTAACCACATCCCGTTTCAGCAGTCCAGGGGAAGATATACCGTCCACAAATAGCCATAAACCGGCAAAAAATTTTGCGTCCGCCCCCGGACAGCTGCCCCGTGACGTGGTGACGGACGCCCCATCGGAAAGGTCCACTGCGGGGAGAAACCCCGAAGAAGTGGACGGCAGAAGGGGCTTTCGCCCCTCCGGGGAGCAACCGGTCGGCCCGGCGACCTGATTCAGCAGAAGGAGACGTTTTCATGACAGTCAGCAGCACGATTTCCGTTTTTTGCCGCGACGGGGTGTTCCGTACCGTTTACTGCCACCTGCACGGGGAGCCGACCTGGAACGGTCGCATCCTGCATACCCACTATGCCACCGGTCAGCAGGCCGAAGCCCTGGTTGAACACGGTGATATCCGTTGCCTCGGTCCCCGTTGCGACAAACCCGCCGGGCATACGCTTCAGAACCCGGTGGACGGTGTGACGGCTTATTACGGACGTGACAGTGGTTTCCGGATGGACAGTGAGGCGCGTGAGTACCGTTCTTTCAGGGAGGCTATTGCCACTGAAAGCACTGAAGAGGTGCGCTTCCATTATGTGTTCATCGACGGCTACTGGAAGGTGATGTACCGCACGCCGGAAGGTGGAAGATGAAAGCGCTCGCGCTGGCACTGCGTCGCTGTCCGAAATGAAAAAAAGGCAGGGCGATAAACCCTGCCTCTCTCCGCCGGCGCTTCCCCGCCAGGAAGCCCGGCATCTCAATCACTATCTATGGAGATTATGCCATGAGACCATCAATTATCTTCGCAACCGCCGAGTATGTAAAGCGTCTGCGTGAAGAGTGCCTGCGGGAGAATAAACCCCTGCACCGCCATACCCGCTTCAGACGTCAGGAGCTGGCACAGGATGAGATTAACCCGGACGTCCTGGCGATGAGCGGCCATATCGCCAGACGCTGCAGTGAGCAGAAGCGGGTGCGTATCCCCGCTATGAAAGTCAGCGAATGGGGCCACCTGCTCCGCGCGCTTGAAATTGAGCGGGTCTGCCACTGATTAACCCTTGCCGTCTGCCTGTGCAGGCGGCAGGATACGTTCAGACATCTCACCAGGAGGAACCGTGAGTAAGAAGAAAACCACCACGACGCCCACGCCGCATGATGCCGCGTTCCGGTCGTTCCTGGCGAATCCCGACGTCGCCAGAGATTTTCTGGAACTGCATCTTCCGGCGGAGTACCGGCAGTTGTGCGACCTGTCCACGCTGAAGCTGGAACCCGCCACCTTTGTTGAGCCGGACCTGCATCAGTACGCCAGCGATATCCTCTGGAGTGTGAAAACCACCGGGGGTGAAGATGGCTATGTTTATACGCTCATCGAGCACCAGAGCACCGAAAATCTGTACATGCCTTTCCGCATGTTACGTTACAGTGTGGCGGCGATGCAGAGACATCTGGAGCAGCACAAAACGTTGCCACTGGTCATTCCGGTGCTGTTCTATCACGGTGAGCGCAGCCCGTACCCGTACAGCATGAACTGGCTGGACTGTTTTGAGAATCCGGCGCTTGCGGCTAAAATATACACAAAGCCGTTTCCGCTGGTTGATATCACTGTCGTTGATGACAATGAAATCATGAACCATCGCCGGATGGCCGCACTGACGCTGCTGATGAAGCATATCCGCCATCGTGACATGATGGAGCTGCTGGACAAACTCCCGCAGGTCATGGTGGAAATTTCAGACGAGCAGGTGCGTGTTCTGATTCATTACATCGTTAACGCAGGGGACTCTGTATCACCGGAATTTATGCGGGCGCTGGCTGAGCGTCTGCCGCAGCATGAGGATAAACTGATGACTATCGCAGAACGTCTTGAGCAAAAAGGTCGCCAGGAAGGCAGGATGGAAGGACGCATGGAAGGACGCATGGAAGGAGCGCTTGAAAAAGCCCTGGCTATTGCGTGCCAGCTTCAGAAAATGGGGATGACGCCGGAGCAGATTAAGCAGGCTACCGGACTTTCCGATGACGAACTGAAGAAAATCACTCACTGAGTAAACATCACAGCCCGGCAAAATGCCGGGCTTTTTTGTCAGCAGGAGCAGAGCAAACAGCATGACGATTGCAGAACGTCTTATTCAAAAAGGCGCACTTGAAGTGGCGCGGGAAATAGCTGCCGGCTGCGGGATATGGGCTGGACGCCGGAACGGATTCAGGAGGCAACCGGACTTTCCGGTGAAGAACTGAAAAAACTGTTTCCTGATGAGCAGTAGCCTGGCATTCAGCCAGGCTGTGAATCACGCTCACACATCCTCTGCCGTTTCCCCCAGTTCATTTTCCAGTCGCCTGATGATATCTGCCTTACGCATCCCCTGCATGTGAGGCAGCAGGTCACGGACTGAAAGTGCCTGGGTGGTCCTCCAGACGGTGACGTCCACCTGTTCCGCATTTTCCCAGGCGTGCCATGTTCTCTGCGTCACGCCAAATTCTCTGGCCGCTTTTTCGCGTGACAGAGCATGCTTTTTCGCCAGATTCGCAGTTCCCAGCCGGTCATAAAACACCTTTGAAAAAGTGAAAAAACTTCACTTTATTTTATCATCACAATTGCCAAATCAGCGCGATAAATAAAGTGTAAAAAAGTGAAGAAATTTCACTTTTTTGCTTGTAAATGTCGTGCGGTTTTCTCTGTTTTCACCTGTGCGGGAGTGGTGTGCCAGTGACCACCACATGCCATTGTTGTGCCGTCGTTTTTCTTCAGTCGCGCCGTATGCGGCGCTCCCTGCACACCTTACGGTGTGTAAGGCCACTGCGCTGATGGCGCAGTTCTCTCTGCCTGCCTGCCGCCGCCCTGCGGCCCGTTCTCCGCAGACGGACTTTCCGGGGGTACATACATGACCACATCCCGTTTCAGTCGTCCAGGAGAGATGTACCAGCCACAAAACTTTTTGCCGCAGGCGTCAAACTTTTGCGTCTGCCCCCGGACAACTGCCCCGTGACGTGGTGAGCGTCCCCCGTCGGAAAGGTCCACTGCGGGGAAATCCCCGAAGACCCGGACGGCAGAAGGAGCTTCGCTCCTCCGGGAAATGACCTGGCTGACCCGGCAGTCGTGACGATGAGGAGACAATGTGATGAATCAGACTTTACCCACTGCTGACCTGAATACTGCCGGCACGACAGATGTTATTCCGTCTGTGGCTATCGACCGCATCATGCGCAGCGTAACGAAGGTATTGCACTGTTCATGCAGGCGATGGAATGCCTGGCGACAGCGCGCAAGATTCTGCTCGATGCGTCAGGTGATATTTTTCTTTACGGGTTTGAAGACTGCGTGACTGATTCCGTTCGTCGCATGGATAAGCAGGAAGAAGCGAAAAGGAATATCACCCGTCTTGCCGACCGGAAAATCTGGGACCGCCTGATGACAGATACGGGCATGTACACCTTCATGAGTTCATGCCAGCGTGATGAGTGGAACAGCCAGCTGATGAGCGACACCTGTCCTGAAATCACCCTGGACAATGTACTGGCAACATTCTGCCATCTTAATGCCAGCAAGATGCAGACGTTTGAACAGGGCTGATTGATGTCTACCGGAAATTGTCATGGGATTACAGAACCAATAATCCCTGCCGTCTGGGTAAGAAAATCATTATTGAAAACCTGCTGTACCGCTGGAGTAACGGGCGTGTGACGCTGGACTGCAGCGGACGGGAGGCACTGGATGACCTGGTACGTCCGTTTTATCTGCTGGAGGGGCGCAACGTTCCTGACTTCAGGAACAGCATCGGGGCGCAGTATGGTGAATTTCTCGGGAACGGCGACAATGTCGGTAAGCTGTTAGAAGGGGAATATTTTACGGTGCGTGGCTACCAGAAAGGGACCGTACACATTGTCTTTAAGCGTTCTGACCTTGTTGAAAAACTGAATGATATTATTGCACGGCATTATCCAGGTGCATTGCCGCCACGAGTCTGATTAAACAGAAAAGCCCTGGTATTTATGCCGGGGCTTTTTTTCTGTAATCATCATAATCTCAGAACACGATGTGACATTGTCACATCAATTGTTGTTCATATCTATGCCATCTTTCCTGCCTGAATCTGTCTTTTTAGGTGCTGTTTTAGAGGAAGAACGGCGGGATGGTTTTTTCGATTCTGCTTCCCGAATAATGTCACGAAGTGCCTTCTCTCCTACTTCATACCCTGCATTTTTGAGCGTGTCACGAACATCTGCCAGTGTATAACCCTTTGTCCTTACCAGGACAATAATGTCATCACGAATGGCATCAAGAAAATCACGCAATGTTTTCCGTTGAGCGGTGAGGTCCGGCAATTCCGATAAAGCAGCTTTTGCCAGCTGGATGTCATCATCTGAGTAAAATTTTTTAGAAGCCATTGGCACTTTCTCTCCGTTTCATGTTGAAGTCTGATTTATCATCAAAAACTGACTCCTGGCAGGGCTGCGCCCTGCCTCTGCCGTCTGCATAAGATATGATGCACAAAAATAACAGGCTATAATGGCCTGAAAAACGGGACAGGATGTGCAATTGTAATACCGTCACACGCGACGCTATTACAATTGCCATCTGGTCAGGGCTTCGCCCCGACACCCCGTAAGGAGCCTGAAGTGAGTGATAGTGCGGTAAGAAGAAAAGTGAGGTACGGCAAAAGACAGTTGTCAGGACACTCAGATTCTCTCCTGTTGAGGATGAAACCATCAGGAAAAAAGCTGAAGATTCCGGACTTACTGTATCTGCTACATCCGAAATGCAGCACTAAATAAGCGAATTAACTCCCGTACAGATGATGCTTTTCTGAAGGAGTTAATGAGACTGGGAAGGATGCAGAAGCATCTGTTTGTTCAGGGAAAAAGAACCGGTGACAAGGAATACGCAGAAGTGCTTGTTGCCATAACCGAACTTACAAATACATTGCGTAAACAGTTAATGGAAGGTTGAGGATTCTCCGGTGAATGCAGTCATTCCGAAAAAGAGAAGGGACGGCAAGTCTTCGTTCGAAGACCTGGTATCCTACGTCTCTGTCCGGGATGACATGACCGATGAGGAACTGGATTTATCTTCTTCTTCGCAGGCTGAACAACCGCACCGAAGCCGTTTCAGTCGCCTTGTTGATTATGCGACACGTCTTCGAAATGAGTCATTCGTGGCGCTGGTTGATGTCATGAAGGACGGCTGCGAATGGGTCAACTTTTATGGTGTCACCTGCTTTCATAACTGTACTTCTCTTGAAACTGCCGCTGCAGATATGGAGTACATTGCCCGGCAGGCACACTATGCAAAAGATGACACTGATCCTGTTTTTCACTACATCCTTTCCTGGCAGTCACATGAAAGCCCGCGTCCGGAACAGATTTATGACAGTGTACGTCATACGCTGAAATCACTCGGCCTTGCGACCATCAGTATGTCTCTGCCGTGCATACTGATACAGATAATCTGCACGTCCATGTGGCTGTTAACCGGATACACCCTGAAACGGGTTATCTGAACCGGTTATCCTGGAGTCAGGAAAAACTCAGTCGTGCCTGCCGTGAGCTTGAACTGAAGCATGGTTTTGCTCCGGATAACGGTTGCTGGGTCCATGCACCGGGAAATCGTATCGTTCGCAAAACCGCCGTTGAACGTGATCGCCAGAACGCGTGGACACGCGGGAAAAAACAAACTTTTCGCGAGTATGTCGCGCAGACAGCGGTCGCTGGTTTACGCAGTGAACCTGTAAATGATTGGTTATCCCTGCATCGTCGTCTTGCGGAAGATGGTCTGTACCTGTCTCAGATGGACGGAAAATTTCTGGTGATGGATGGCTGGGATCGCAACAGGGAAGGTGTACAGCTTGACTCGTTTGGTCCCTCCTGGTGTGCAGAAAAACTCATGAAAAAAATGGGTGACTACACGCCAGTACCAAAAGACATTTTCAGCCAGGTGGAAGCACCAGGACGCTATAATCCGGACTTCATTGCCGCTGATGTTCGCCCGGAAAAAATCGCTGAAACAGAAAGTCTGCAGCAGTATGCCTGTCGTCATCTTGGAGAACGTCTGCCGGAAATGGCACGGGAAGGACGGCTGGAAAACTGCCAGGCTATTCACCGCACACTGGCTGAAGCGGGATTATGGATGCGTGTTCAGCATGGTCACCTGGTTATCTGTGACGTTATGATCATAACCAGACTCCCGTTCGTGCTGACAGCGTATGGTCGCTGCTGACGCTCGACAATGTGAATCAACTCGATGGTGGCTGGCAGCCTGTACCAACAGATATTTTCCGCCAGGTTACGCCAACAGAACGCTTCCGTGGTCGTCGTATGGAGAGCTGTCCTGCGACCGATAAAGAATGGCACCGTATGCGTACAGGCACGGGGCCGCAGGGGGCTATCAAACGCGAACTGTTTTCTGACAAAGAAAGTCTGTGGGGATACAGCATCAGCCATTGTAGCCCTCAGATTGAAGAAATGATCACACAGGGTGAGTTTACCTGGCAGCGTTGTCATGAGCTGTTTGCACAACAGGGACTGATGCTACAGAAACAACATCACGGGCTTGTTGTCGTTGATGCCTTTAATCATGAGCAAACGCCGGTGAAGGCCAGCAGCATTCATCCTGATCTGACACTGGGGCGTGCAGAGCCACAGGCCGGACCTTTTGTGAGTGCCCCAGCAGATTTGTTTGACAGGGTGCAACCTGAAAGTCGCTATAACCCGGAGCTGGCTGTCAGTGACAGGTACGGGGTCAGCAGTAAACGTGACCCAATGCTGCGCCGGCAGCGACGTGAAGCCAGAGCTGAGGCCCGTGCTGACCTGCGTGCCCGCTATCTGGCATGGCGTGAACAATGGCGTAAACCAGATCTGCGTTATGGGGAACGTTGTCGGGAAATTCATCAGGCATGCCGTCTGCGGAAGTCACACATTCGTGCGCAGTACGATGATCCGGCATTACGTAAGCTGCATTATCACATTGCAGAAGTTCAGCGAATGCAGGCATTGATCAGGCTGAAAGAAGACATCAGGGATGAGCGACAGAAACTTATTGCTGATGGGAAATGGTATCCACCCTCTTACCGTCAGTGGGTCGAAATTCAGGCTGCTCAGGGAGACAGGGCTGCTGTATCGCAGCTGAGAGGCTGGGATTATCGCGATCGCCGTAAAGACAGGTCACGCACAACGACGACAGACCGCTGTGTCGTGCTTTGTGAACCGGGCGGAACGCCGGTATACGGTAATACCGGTGATCTCGAGGCCCGTCTGCAGAAGAACGGGAGTGTTCGTTTCCGTGACCGTCGGACGGGAGAGTTTGTCTGTACGGATTATGGTGACAGGGTTGTTTTCCGTAATCACCATGACCGCAATGCGCTGGCAGATAAACTGGATTTGATTGCACCGGTATTATTCGGGCGTGATCCACGCATGGGTTTTGAACCAGAAGGAAACGACAAACAATTTAACCAGGTCTTTGCTGAAATGGTTGCCTGGCATAATGTGACAGGCCGTACCGGTCACGAAGACTACAGGATTACGCGACCGGACGTGGATCATCACCGTGAAGGAAGTGAACGCTACTACCGCGATTATATCGCGGCGAACAGCAACGATGACGCATCACTGCCTCCGCCGGAGCAGGATAAACGCTGGGAACCGCCTTCTCCAGGTTAAAAAAAAGGCCGCGCCAGAATCCGGCGCGGCCACTGTTCAGTACATTCCGTCCCAGTCCGGACGGTTGGTTTTTTTATGATGAAACCCGTTTACAGGACGCCTGTCGGGTGGTTATTGTCCTGTGGAAGCGTTAACAGGTTTATACCTGCTCTTTCTGCTCTCACTGATATCTGATTTTCCTCTTTTGTTTCAGGTAGTTCTGGTCTGTTCAGCGTGATATAGCGAATTCGTCGCTCTTCCCGTGTGGTCGTTTTAAGCGTATTCACCGCTGTTTCCCACAAGGCACTTTCACGTGCGTTGATATCTGTGTCGTACTCTTCCAGCATTGCCATAGCCGCCTGACGTCCTGCAATGCGTTGCTGGAATGTATCCACGATCGTGTGCGGCTCTGTGCGAATTTTTCGTCTTTTTCTGGAGGGTTTTGCAGTCAGGACGCCAATGATGGCACTGACATTTTCCGGTGACGGTATTCGACGTTGAGTAGTACGGGGAACAAGACGGCGGAGACGGTCCAGGCGTGGCGCATCCACGCTGATATACCTGTTTATAACAACGGGATCGCTGCTGCAGCTTTTCTCATCGTCAGGGATGAAGAATGATGCTGATGGTACGGTTTCTCCCCGGAAAATAGAAAAGAACTCGCCAGGATGAAGTTCAATCAACTCCTGAACATTTATCTTGCTTTCCATCAGGATGCTGATTTGTGGGCTGTCAATCCATGATTCACCAAATATGCCGTCCTGACGCTGCAGGTTGTTCATCCTCGCCCTGGCTTCTTCACCGGCGGCGCTTTTCAGCGTTCTGGCCGTACTACCCTCGCTGACAATCCTGCCGGCAAATTTTGTCCCCGTGTTCTGCATCAGTGTTGCAGTATTCGTGGCTGTTGTCTGTCCTTCTATACGTTCCTGGTCCTGTGCCATCAAAATCAGAGCAAAATCCAGTGAACGCACCTGAGTGGCTTCCACAGCAATACGGTCCGTATAGTATGCCCCCACTTCATCAAGGAAACACAGATAAGGGAAACGCCCCTTATATTTTTTGACTTCCAGTGCATCGGAATCAGTTCCTTCGAGGCGGTAGCCAAATCACGGGCGAGAATCATACTTTTCTGGGTGATAAACATTCGTCCCAGAGCAGACGTTGTATGCGCTGATGTATCCAGAGCGGGGATCATTACCATCAGAATCCTGTCGCTGTGAATGCTGTCACGGATATCGATATCACCGGAATCTTCAGCAAAAATATCCCCGAATGCTTCCGTGAATGTGCTGAAAGTTTCAGAAAACTGCCCGGAGAGATAAGCATGTTGTTTTCTGGGTTCTTCCGTCCAGGCTGATGGTGTCCTGACCAGCGACAGGTCGAAACCGGGAACGTCCTGAAGGTAGTTACGTAACGGTGCGATAGCTTCTTCCGGCCACTGATCATCGAGGCCACGACAGTAAAGTTTGGCCATCCCTTCGAGAGTCATATGTTCACGGAGCATCTGCAGCGACATTGTTTTGCCTTCGCGCACACACCAGAATTTAGTACCAAATACCAGTGCCTTATTCATGGCAATGGCCCGGGACTGCCACTCGCCCCCCTGGACGTTCTGGGGCAGCATTGACTGCATTGTCTCCGCTGTGAATGCCTCAGTGCTGTAACAGAAGGGATTCCAGGTATTTGACTGAGGACGCGTTTTTTCACCACTCAGAATGATTTCACTGCGGGATTTTCCTCCGTTCATGAAGTTAATGACTTCCACATCGTCTTCACGTCCAAAGCGTCTGGCCAGATACCAGATCGTTCTTGCCGTATCATTCTGTGCCTTGCCATCGACAAGGGTGAATCCTCTTGCCCAGCAAAGTGGGTTAATCGCCCAGGCAAAGATGGTTTCCGTTTTACCGCCACCGGTGGTGGCGAAAAACATTATATGGCGGGTCAGATCGTCCATACTCAGCCATAACTCCCTGCCAATATCCCTGACGCGTTGATAACCAACATAGAATATGCCGCTGGCCGGTGATTCCAGAATGACCTCATACTGGAACAGAGTTGGCCAGAAGCTGAAAAGACTTCTTTTAATCATTCTGTCCTGTGACGGGTCAGCACATTTCAGCGTCATGGGCATACGAAGAGGGCAGCGCCATCGCTGCAGACTAAATACCAGCATTGTTATCAGTGTGAACAACAGACATGCCGGTAATGCAAGTGGCCAGATAAAACTGGCCACAAGACTTGCCACCAGGCAAAAGCCATAGATATTGAGACTCTGGAGTGCATTCCAGACAGGATTTCCCCAGGCTGTACGGTGTAAAAGCTCGGGGTTAACGCGATGTTCACTCATGGCCAGACTCGCTGTCGGTGGTTTTCAGGAATAAATTAAGCGTGCCAGTTTCCTGCAGAATTCCTGTAGGCAGATGCCAGCCGGTGTCGGACAGCACCCATGGGGTACCGGCAAATCCGAACTTACGGAAGGCGACATTGTTAACATCAATCGCAGCTCTGGCTGCTTTCAGGCATGTTTCATCTGCAGGCGTTGTTTCTTCTGATGGCGTCATCATTCCGTTATCTGCGGAATACAGTCGGTGCCAGCCGGCAGCACGTTTCTGAGCATCTTTTTCACACAGCAGTGGTGCCACACGGTCGGTGGATTCCTCTCCACCAATAACTGAAACCGGGTAGATAACGACATTGAAGTCGCTGGCCAGGCGTTTTAAGGCCGGCTCCAGAAGTCTGCAGTTAGGACAGGCAGGATCGAGAAATGCGAACAGGGTTCGTTCATGACCGGATGACAGGTTGATGGTAAACATGCCCCGATCGGCGTTCCGCTTCAGAACAGTAGCCAGATTATGTCGCGCAGCTGCGGCTTCCGGATTTTTGCTTGTGATTGTTTTCTCCGGGACCTGGACGTCTTTTTTCGGGGGAACCGGGAGTTGAATGCCTTCATTTAATGGCACAGTGTGATTCAGGTGAGGGGGTAGCAGTCGTGGCTCACCTGCTGTCTGTACTGCTTCAGGCGTTGTATCATCCCAGAATACACGATCAACATAGCGGAACAGAGAGAAGCCAATCGTTGCCATTACGAACAGCACAACGCTGGCGATTATGCCACGGAACAAAGGTGTTCTGCTGAAGCGGCGTTCCATCAGATATTCAAGGCGCAGGCAGGAATCAATAGCTGTAAGTATCTGGTCAGCGTTATGCTCCTGTTTATCAATCAGGACGGTTTCTCTGTTACGGGTGCCCATGGCGTCAAAGGCTATATGAATCAGTTGATTATTTCGTGTTACCAGCCCTGACAGGGCATCCCGTGGAAGGACGGCAATAATTTCTGTCCTGCCATCCGGCCAGATTGCCTGCACGGAAATATGTTTTGCAATGCGTGTTGCAAAGTACTCGATTGTCATTTTCAGTTCTCCGGATAATCAGAATTCGTTGTCTGTAGCAGGTGTGCGGGGCAGGATGTCGTCGGTGAGGGACCAGTTGGTCAGGATGCGGCGTTTCCGGTCGCGATCTGGTTGTGGTTCATCCCAGATAAGACCGAGACTGAGCATATCCCGCCGTAAGCCTTCCACCGCTTCATCAACACAGGGTTCAGGGCAGGGAAGACCAAAACGCATGGCTTCGGCCTCTGCACGTGCAACGGCCACCACGCCAGCGCCTTCAATAAATCCTTTCGTGGTATTGGCGCGGTGTAATGCATAAAACAGCGTCCTGTCCACGCCTTTCAGCCAAATCCAGTTGGGTGGCGTAAGCCGCAGGTCATGTGCATACAGCCAGACCAGCCCACTGCGGACGTAGCGATGTTGTTTCAGCCATTGCTGTGCTCCGTTGCTTTTAATCACTCTCTGGAAAGCTGATTTGGCCAGTGAATAAACAGGGGTACAGAATTTCCCACTGTCCCGTTTGCTTTTAATTCTGCATGAGAGGTTCAGTGTATCCATGAGCTTTAATGCTGCCTTACGATCATCCAGGAAATACTGAAGACCAAATATGGCAAAGAGCGCTTTTTCATGTGGTGCCATGTCTTTCCAGGACGTTAAAGGTTTACCCAACTGGGCCATGAAACATCGTCTTGCAGCTGCAACATCGAGCTGCATATTGGTGATGAGAGTATGCTGCTCGACAAATGCTTCCGGGGTGAGAGCAACCCGCCGTTCATGTCGTTTACCACCATGAAAGAGTTTTTTCGGATCACCATCTGCCAGTACAGGGGCGATAGCAGGGGACAACGAAGCAAAGATGTGTGGCAGTCGGGTAATATCTACTGGTCTGCGGGTGAAACGGCTTTGTCCCGGATGTTGATACCATTCCCACAAACACCAGAGTGTCACAGGTAAGAGGTACATCCACAGAATACCTATGGTCTGCTCCATGACGTTAACCCACTGGCTATAGCTTATGTTGGCGGCGTTGTTACCGGTCATGGCAAGCAGGTTGTATCGTGGTGCTGCATAGTTATGAAATGGCCCCCAGTCGACCAGTCCCCATAAGGTATGAAGAATCAGGCAGCTGGCGTAAACCACTTCCGGCAAGAATAACCATATGACGAATAGCAGCAGGATAAGAAGGACACCAACAGCGCCCCATATCTGCATAGGATCTTCTGCGACAGGCTGTCGATTGTAAGACATGACAAAGTCTCCATTTCTGGAATTTAAATCAAACGGAAAGGTTAAAAATTTATTTGCAGGCGATAAGAGCTAACCAGAGGAATTAGCCGTGCGATAAAAGGATTGTTGCAGATACGAAAGTCGTTAGAATAGCTGCGGGCGCTTGAGGCTGTATGCCGAAAGCGTTTTGTGGACGGTATACAGCAGAAAGCCCCTGGAGATTTTTTTATCAATCAACCAAGGCTCTACTGTAATGCTTCGACAACATTATAGTAGCCCGATAACCGCCGTAAGGCAATGGAGGGGCTATGATGCCACAGCGAACATTTTTAATGATGTTGATCGTCGTCTGTGTGACGATTCTGTGTTTTGTCTGGATGGTGAGGGATTCGCTTTGCGGACTCCGGCTCCAGCAGGGAAACACAGTGCTTGTGGCAACGTTAGCTACGAAGTTAAACGTTAACGGGCAACACGGCGGCAGGTTTTCTGCCGCCGCTTTGTTGCGAAGGCTGACCTCATTGCGCCCTTTCTTCTTCAATGAAGCGTATCCGGTATTGTTTCATTTTCCCTGAAGCCGATTAGCTCCAGCCGAATGCCTTTGCCATCGGGGGCCACGTTCTGCATTTCGCAGATACCACGTCGGGTCATGAGTGTGAAGGCTGTCATTGCCAGCATGGCTAACGCGTTTTCCTCGCTTCCGCTGCGTTTCTCGAGAGCATCGGCAATTTCTTCTATGCTCCCCACCTGAAAGCAAGAGTCGAATTCTTTACTCCACTTTTCTGACATCGGATTTTCTCTCTGTATTTATGGGTAGTTATCGAACTGAATGTGCCAGTTTTTTCAGGAGACGGCAAAGTTGAGATGATTGGTTCTGATTCAGAGCATGAGTTTCCTCGGTGTGACGGGCATGTCGGGCGGATTTTGAGAAACAACAGATGTAAAAAAACCGACTGGTGAGGTCGGTTTTTTACTGTTCCGTTACAGAGTGGGTGGCCCTGACCGGAGGAAATCTCTTTTCAACTAACGTTCTTATAATAGCGAGCTGTTCATTTGATAGCAACCATCCTTATAATCCGCAGGTTAGCTCTGTCTGGCGACACTTCTGCCGTGATATCCATCGGGACTATGGATGCAAGATTTTAAGTCCTGGCTGAACAAACAGGTGGTGCTGTGTTCAGTGCTCTGGCAGGAGGAAGTCTCTTTTCAACTAACACTGAAAGTGCCGTTGTGACAGGCAATGTAAGAGTAAGCAACGGTGATTTCCTCCAGTGATGGAGAAGCGGATGATTAATCTGTTAATCATCGTTCTCAGGGCAGTAGTTGCCGTTGCAAACGCGCTGATTGCTGTTCTGGAACTGATCCGGGAACTTGTCGACTGATAAGCCTGGAAACGTAACTAAGGCAGGGAGTTACCGCTTCCTGCCCTTTAACAAAAAGAGATCTCACGTTAAAAATTTGTACCCTTCTTTAACTTCCAGTGCCTGCTCCTTTGACTCAAACATCAGTCTTGTTTTCCCGGGAACACCCCATGAAATGTATTCAACATCTATCCACCATTTTCCATATTCTTCATATGCTCGGATATTACTTTTTTGACAAAGGCGTCTACCAGATTCATTGTTTTTTCCTTTTTGTGTTGAAAATAATTAATGCCAGAGCACAGCGAAAATAATGAATGCGCTGGATGTGATAATTGCGATTTTCTCCCATATGATATTTTTCTCATGGGGGTTTCTACGGAGATTATTTCTTTGCATTGAGATACCGGTATTCATGTTTTATCTTGGACTTTTGTTTTGTTGTCTGTCTGGCAGGCTGTTCTGCGCCCGTTTGTGACAAGGTTAGCTTATGGGGTTAAATGGTCACGGACATCATGCGGACGGTTCCCTGTCACATGCCATCTGGTTTTTTCATTCAAATTGAGAGATATTGCTAAGTTGAGTCGCTTGCGATAGTGGACTCCTGTTTGTAAGTGAGTGCCATTGTTTATTTCATGAAGAGGATTGATTATGAGCATGCCTCCTGCGATAGCTAATACTTTCTTGTTTGAAATGATGAAGAGTAAATCAAAAGACGTTACACTTGCTGCGATCTATGCATTAGGTGAAGGCCGGTGTCAGGCGGAGAACATTACTCGTGAATTACATAGATTGAGTCAAAGTGATGATATGGAAATAAAAATTGCTGCGATTAAAGCACTTGGTCGAATTTATCGGTAACGGCATAAGTTATCTGTTGTAATGAACAAAAGCCGGCTCATTTGAACCGGCTGTTATGGAGGGAGCTTATCTTAAAATACTTCGGCTACAGGCATGCCTGCAATCTGCTCCCACTCCTTACGCTTCTCCTGAATTAGGCGAGGAAAGTCGACAGGGTAATCATATCCTCTTTCTGCCATTGCATGCATTGTATCCGCCATCATTTTGGGATGGATGCATCCTGACGGAATTGAGACCATTGGTATATTTATGTATTTTGTATAAATCTCTAGTGTCTTGGCGTCGGTCACAGTGCGTGTGAAGTTGTCAATGTCAAAGCGATAATATCCATTATATTTCCAGGGTAAGCACGAGCATACAGCATAGTGCCTTTTTGGTATCCACGCCAAAATAGACGCCTGAGTAAAAGACAGTCCCTCATATTCTTTGTCAGGTGAATAAAAACCGGTGTTTTTTATCTCCGCGACAATTTTTTTTATTTTGTCTTTTCTTGAGCTTGCTCGGGAATACATCAATATTGCAGGGGCAATTAGTAAAAACAGACAGACGCAAGTATAAATATAATCTTCTTGCGTCACATATCTTGAAGATGTAATGGAGAGCACTCCGAAAAGAATAAAAATGGATAACACTGGTATGCTTATGAAATATATAAATCTAAGGGCGTAATATAATGTCCACCAAGCAGGATATCTATTGATTGTTTTTACCATTTGCATAATAAACCCTCCATAAACACTCATCGATATTTTAATGCGATTGAGTGTTTATGGCAAGGTTGTTTTATTAAAATTATCCTTTTATTCCATCTTTATTATCATCCTTTGTGACATTTTTTAGTCTGTCCTCTCTAACTCCAGGGCTGTGTCTAATATTTCTATTAGAACCTGCAAAAATATCTTTTACTGATGAGGTGAGGTTGCCAAGAGTATTTACACCATCTCTACCACCCAAGAAATTGATAACATGGTCAGGAAGATATGCTTGTAAAGCAAATATTGCAGCTACAGACGTTGTACACATACGGGCGTAAATTAGCAGGAACCCGGCAAGGCTGAATATCCCTGTTAATGATTTTACCTGTACGTTAACTAGTGCTGCGCCAAACAGTGAGTTTAATATTGTGCCGACGGCAATGATGGCGACAGAGGCAAAAAAGAAACCGAATACCATGAGAGGTGGTCTTATCATGCTGTCAATTAAGTATATATATCCGTAAGCTGCTCGACTTCCTCTGTCCTCTGATGTTCCTAGATGTGTTGCTGCCCACAGAGGCCCGGCGGTGCATCCTATTAATACGCTTACTATCCAGTTCCCAATGCCTGTCATCCAGAAAATGAATGGTATAAATGGTAGGTAAATTGATAAGGAAAAACCCGCACAAAACAACAGGAACAACAAGAAATATATTGGGGGAGCTGCAGCATCCAGCAGAGCAACAAATCCTTTAGGTAATCCAGAGAACAAATTAACAGCCTTTCCGAAAATAGAGTTATCACCCATTGTCGCGAGAACTCTGACAGTTGTATATCCTGTCCAGAGAATTTCTGTTGTACCAATGTATATCGCCGATTGTTTTTCATCTTAATTAAGTGGGTTAATCATTGGTTGCTGGTTGTTCC
>ENA-OQIG01000737-OQIG01000737.1-human-gut-metagenome-genome-assembly--contig:-NODE-737-length-17266-cov-2.950814_pt1 | contig 17266 bp, 20 predicted proteins | sample MGYA00242576_ERZ504741 | MGnify/ENA primary metagenome ERZ504741 (study PRJEB26092, sample SAMD00036436) | human gut metagenome | host: Homo sapiens | study: EMG produced TPA metagenomics assembly of... | reverse complement strand
CTTTTTCATGACATTTCGATAGAAGTAAGGGTCACCATTTTCATCCTCGACCTCTTCTGTCAGGTACTTAAATAGCTCGAAAGTGCTGATAAGGTACGATTGATAGTGGTTTGTGAAACTCCTTGATTGGTTGAATAGGTATTTAACGAAGGACGTTCACGAAGATAAAGAACGAAGGATTCCATATCTTTTTTGGATAAATACTCCAAAGTGCTTAAATCAATGTCAGCAATCTGATTGACATTTGAAATACCAGATTCAAGAATCCATTCGAAAAATCGTCTATATTCTTTGAGGTATTCGTACAAGGTTGTAAAACTGTAGGGTACAGAAAGTTTTGATTGGTAATAGTCTAGGACATACCAAGGCATGGTTGTTTTAAGTTCATCAATTTTTTCGAGTAATTTTTCACGTTTCATCTATAAATCTCCCTAAATGTCTTTATAATAGTAGTTTATCATAGACAGATTTGTTTTTCAAGAAAATTACAGTTTTTCGGAAAGATGTAATGAGAAATTTTAGAAATAAGTACTTTATATTGATTTTTTATATTTGTCTCAAACACTTGATTTTATGCTTTTTTTCACTAATTAGATTTTTTAGGACTACTTGTTCTTCAATTCCCTTATTTAAAAAATTCTTTTTTTCGAAAAATTTTTCTTTTTTATCTTTTTTAAGTGATAAATAAATTACACAGGAAAATCTCAATCTGAATTTTGATATTCATCATTTTTTACATAAATCCTTATTTTATCTACTTTTAGGTGATTTTCAATAAATTTTCATTATTATTTACTAATAAATAGACTTTTTGATTACTTTTTAGGAAAACTGTCATATTGTTATCTAAAAACACCTTCTATTTTATTCCTTTTTGTGTTTTTTAGCAAGTGTAAACGGATACAAATATACAAACTTCACATTTTCAAATGCGGAGTTCTTTTTTATTAGACAAATTCGATGATTTTGCCTTTACAATTCTTGATTAACTCGTAATCATGAGTAACTATAATTATTATTTTTTCGTTTGGTACCATTTGCTGTAAAATATCAATCATGTTAATCATTTGTCCTCGACACAAGCCACTTTTAGGTTCATCTAAGATAATGATTGGTTTATCAGATACTTTAGCCATGGACAAAAGCAAACGCTGTTTTTTCACCACCTGATAAAGTAAAAATATCACGGTCAAGCAAACTTTTTCCATCATAAGTCATATCACCAGATAACTTAGCTGTTTGAAAATAAAGAATCACTCCATTAATAACCTTTAAAAGACTACTTTTCCCGCAACCTGAACTGCCCTGTTAAAACAGAAATTTCTCCTGGTTTAAAACTGAGATTGATATCTTCTAAAATGGAATTATCATAAGTAAGTGAAAAAGTTTGAATTTTAGCATCATTTAACTCCAAATCATCAAAACTAGGATAACCAACATAAACAGCATCCAAAAATAGTCAAGTAAACTCAAACGAGGTCTTGAAATACTAGACCTTGCTTGACCAACAGCTATTCCTCTGGTCATCGCTGAAATAGACATGTCATCTGCTGTTCGGGATAAACACATCAAGAGCGGAACAAACCGGTATTCTATCATACGTAAAGGATGATGAAAAAATGATTGGTCACTAAACCTTGTAAATACATAGCTTCTTTGATCTGCTGATAATCTTCTTTTAGCGTATAAAAAAATCGAAACATGACTGACAAAGGTATGATTAAACTATCAAGAAATTTCATTTTCTTTAAAGATGCTACTAAATCACTCATAGCTCAAAACTGCCTTTAAAACCAAATACCATATGACAATAACCGAATATATCCAACAACGTCGTATGGCACTAGCAGAGCAGCTCTTAATGACAACTCAACTTGAAATCAAAGAAGGTGGCTATCGCCGTTGGCTACACTTCACATAGCCGATTTTCAAGCTTATTTTAAAAGTATGTTGGCGTTTACCCACACGATATTAAAAAACAACCTAAAAATAAAGAAAAAGGCTCATATCACAACTGCCTCAATAAACTCTGTGACGTAAAGAAAGCCACCGAAAATGGCTCTATAATTTCTGTAGTGGGTAATTCCACTTTGGAGATTAGTAGAAAATTTATTAATCCTTAACCCAAGTTTCTCCTGATTGTAAATAAATTCTACCCATTATTTTAATTTGAAAATTGTCAGGAAATTTCCAAGAGTTATATTGATAGAAATATTACATAGTATTATAATTGATTATGATTTATTTTGAAAGGGTATGTATTTATTGTGGAACATTCTGAATTAATTGTTATGCTGACACATAACGACCTAACGGTCTTAAATGCTGCAGAGATTTTTGATCAATGTAAAAACTCAAAAGCTCAATATTGGGGGGGTAAAGAGGAGCCACTTCCCTTAGAGGAAATGAAAAAGCTATTTAGCTACATGAAAGCTTGTGGTAAAACTACGTTTTTAGAGGTTGTCGCCTACAGTGAGGAGGAAGGCTTAGAGGGTGCAAAATTAGCGCATGAATGTTGCTGTGATATTTTGATGGGTACTATTTTCAGCGACAAAATAAACAAATTTTGCCAGGAAAATAAGATGAAGTATATGCCATTTTTAGGTAATATTACAGGACGTCCATCTGTTTTGGAAGGTTCAATCGATAGTTTCATTGATGAAGCAAATCAGTATTTGGCTAAGGGCGTATTTGGATTTGATTTATTGGGTTATCGCTATACTGGTGATGCAAAATTGCTAAACAAGACTGTTGTAGAATCAGTTGATGCACCAGTTGTTTGGCTGGTAGCGTCGATAGTTTTGAAAAATTGGACCATATCAAAGAGATTAAACTGGGCTTTTACAATCGGGAGTGCCTTCTTTGAGAAGAAATTTGGCGATGATTTTGCTGAGCAAATTGATATCGTCTGTGACTATATGGCCAACTGATTATGTTTTGTTACTGCCGTAAAATGCCTTGAGTTCCCCAAGTTTTAAAAAACAAAAAGAAGACCTAATAACTAGAATTCAAGGTATTAGGTCTTCTTTTGAATTATGATCGAATCATTTCTGCAGGGATAAGTTTTGGATCAAACATAATTTGTGATTTATTATCCCAAATTAATTCTTTAGCAGTTACTTCTTCAGATTTTTATCGATAGTTTGACGATAATTTGTGAGCGACGATAATATTTATCGTTTTTGCGAATAACATGATGATCTTCTTCTAACAGTTCGTAACGGTTATCAAACGGTTTCTCGCTACGTAATTCTGCTTCTAGTGTCTCACCTTGGACAGACATACAGATCTGAATTGTTTGGTCAGTTGAGTTTTTGAATCGGTAATCAACATAATTATAAGCAACTGATGTCCCATTAGCAAATGGGACACGATGATCAAAGTCTGCAGCTAAGGCATCTGAGTGTGTATTTAGTTCTGTAATTTCAAGAGGGCTATGTAAAATCAGTAAATTGAGCGTATTTGCTAAGTTACAAAGTCCCCCACCTGTTTCAGCTTCTACACTATCGCCAATGATGACACGACCATCCATATAGCCTTTTTTCTCATTGATCTTGCCGACAAGATGCCAAAAAGAGAACTCCTCTCCAGGTTCCATAATAATTTTATCCATGGTTCGTGAAGCAATATCGATATTATGGGCTTTATTATATTGTAGTTCTGGGTCAATACCAGGTCCTTTTTTGATAAGGTTGGATTGGTGAACTGAGACAACATTGGGGAGTAATTGATCAGATTTTGTTGTGGCAAAAACTTTCTTTTCCCTAGCATTCTTGAGGTGGCGTTTTAAGATTTCCTTATATACCGAAATTTTATACGTCGTTGGGCTTATTTCACTAAACAATAAATCTTTATTCCAAAATACCATATTTTTAATGCTCCCTTACCTTGGTGATAGTGCCTAAGCGATTATAGTAACGCTTGCTCTTAACATATACTTTAAGAAAAAGCGATTCTAGCTTGCGCTTTTTTCCGATATTGATTTCGTGAGGGTGTCGCAAAAATTTCACTAGGATGCTTGCTATACCAACACGATTAGCTCCTAAGACATCCGTAAAAATTTGATCACCGATAAAGATAATGCATTCCTTAGGCAAGCTAAGTTGTTTAATAGCGCTTAGGTACTGGTCAGGTCTGGGCTTGTCTGCCAGTCCGATAAATCCAGTATCATTGATATTGGTCAAAAATGCTTCAATCCGCTCTGGACTATTATTTGATAAGATGAAGGTCTTAAAGCCAATAGTCTGGAGTGTTTTGAATAGGTCTTCTACCTCTGGTGTTGCTTCTTCACCATGTTGAACGAGTGTTTGATCAATATCGAAGATGATTGCCCTAAAGCCTTTATCGTATAATTTCTGATAATCGATCACAAAGACATCTTCAACATAATTGTAAGGAAATAATGCTTTCAGCATTTGGATAAATTCTTTCTAAATAGGAATATTACTCTAATAGTCTATCAGATAATATTAGAATTGTCTATATTATTTAGATACCGTTTAAAGTAAAGAAAAGGATGTTTACCATCCATTTGTTATGCTTAGGATTCCGTTTTCTCGATTTTTAGATAAACCGATTCAGAAAGAATAGCCACTATTATTGGGAGCTTGTATAAATATGAAAAACGAGGTTGGAATATCTTTAAAGACCGACCTCATTTTGAATATTAAAAGATTAATAAAGCGTAGGTTACCAAGACACTGATCATGCTAAATAAGGATCCGATGAGGTAATATTCTGCAAAGCCTTGATTTTTGGAAATCATATCGTAATGGGCAATGGATTTTGCGGTAAAAACGAGAGTTATAGCCGCATACTGCCCGAGAATGAGAAAGATTCCGATGATGAGCCTTTCTAAATTTCCCACTATGGCGCCAGCACCTGAGATGCTGCTGGTATCTTCAAGCTCTACTTGGTAGCGTTCAAAATAGAGCTTGAAGATGATATTGATAGGCTTTGTAATGATTAAGAAAAATAAAGCCAGAATAAGCCAATTGGGATTGAGGATCAGCTGGGTTTGCTGAGGTGAGATAGCTAGATAGATTCCGATAATGGCTAGGTAATGACAGAATTGATCGACCGTAAAGAGGTAAGCTGGCCACCTACCGTTTGTGAATTTGGGGGCTAAGAAAAATTTAGCATAGTCGATTAGCATATGAAGTTCTTACTTCTTCCCGCGTTTTTTCTTAGCTTTTTTCATTTTGTTTTGCCATGCGTTTCATTGATTGTTTCATAGCAAATTCACCAATTTTACCTTTGAATCCGCCTCCCATCATTTGGCTAAGATCCATATCTCCACCAAGAGCTGAAAGGTCTGGCATACCATTTCCGCCCATCATGCCTTCAAGTGATGACATATCCATGCCATTTGGCATGTTTTTAGGAAGGTTATTTGGATTGATACCCATTTTCTTCATCATTTTTTCCATGTCACCAGACATGACACCTTGCATCATTTGTTTTGCTTGGTTGAAATCTTTGATGAATTTGTTGACATCAACAAAGCTGTTACCTGAACCAGCTGCAATACGACGACGGCGGCTAGGTGTTAGCAAATCAGGATTTTCACGTTCTTCAGGTGTCATTGATGACACGATAGCACGTTTACGAGCGACAGCTTTTTCATCGACTTTAAAGTTTTTAAGTGCAGGGTTATTAGCCATACCAGGAACCATCTTAAGAAGATCTTCCATTGGTCCCATCTTTTGCACTTGGTCAAGTTGTTCGATGAAATCGTTAAAGTCAAAGGTGTTTTCACGCATTTTTTCAGCGAGTTCCATTGAACGTTTTTCATCGTATTCTTGACTTGCTTTTTCGATCAATGTGAGCAAATCACCCATGCCAAGGATACGGCTTGACATACGGTCTGGGTGGAAGGTTTCGATATCAGTGATTTTTTCACCAGTACCAGTGAATTTGATTGGTTTACCAGTGATTTCGCGGATAGAAAGTGCCGCACCACCACGTGTATCACCATCAATCTTAGTCAAGACAACCCCAGTGATATCCAATTGTTTGTTGAATTCGTCAGCGACATTAGCAGCTTCTTGACCAATCATGCTATCAACAACCAAAAGAATTTCATTTGGTTTAGCAAGAGCCTTAACATCACGAAGTTCTTGCATCAAAGTTTCATCGATTTGCAGACGACCAGCTGTATCGATGATAACGTAGTCATTGTGGTTTTCTTTAGCTTGTGCAAGACCGTTTGTTACGATTTCAACGGCTGAGTGGTCAGTTCCCATATCAAAGACTGGAACGTTGATTTGGCTACCAAGAGTCTTCAATTGGTCGATGGCTGCTGGACGATAGATATCAGCCGCAATCATCATTGGACGTGCATTTTCTTCTTTAATCAGCTTGTTAGCCAATTTACCAGCAAATGTCGTTTTACCAGCACCTTGAAGACCGACCATCATAATGATTGTAGGAATTTTAGGTGATTTTTCAAGCTCAGCTGTTTCAGAACCAAGGATTTCTGTTAATTCTTCGTTAACGATTTTAACGATTTGTTGTGTTGGGTCGAGCGTATCGATGATTTCGTGACCAACAGCACGTTCACGAACACGTTTGATAAATGTCTTAACGACCGGAAGAGCAACGTCAGCTTCAAGCAAAGCTAAGCGAATCTCTTTGGTTACTTCTTGAACATCTTTTTCAGATAGCTTTTTCTTTCCGCGAATATTTTTAAAAACCCCTTGCAGGCGTTCTGTCAAACTTTCAAAAGCCATAATAAATTCTCCTACCTAAATCTATAAATTATCAATTATCTGTAAATTAATCTCGGTTATCAATACTGCTCAAAATGGCAATCTTTCTTTCAAGAAATCATCTGATGGGTATTTATCCAAAATCTCATCAAAATCTGACTGCGAACAATATAATCCGAATACATGTGCAGCTTCATCTCATAAGCTTCTAAAATCTTTTCAGTACGTTTGATATTATCATAAACTGCCTGACGGCTAACACCGAATTCCTCAGCAATCTCAGCCAAGCTATAGTCATCCGCATAATACAGTTCGATATAATTCATCTGCTTATCTGTCAAAAGCGCAGCATAAAACTCAAAAAGAGCATTCATACGATTGGTTTTTTCAATTTCCATAGCCTTTATTTTACCATATTTTGCCTAATTTTAATAGTCAGAATTGGTTAATCACATCCAATAAGTCATAAAAGTCGTAAGTGATATCAGTTTAGAAGCAAAAATTAGTGTAACTTTCTTTAAAATGATACAATAAAGCAAGGTTGAGACTGAGTTTAAATCGGTGACGATTTATCCAAAGAGTGCATTTGCACTAGGTAGAGGTGCTGCCGCCTCGATTTTTTCAAGGAAAATCCCCGAGGGTTCTCAACCTTTTTATATTTGATGACAAAAGAGAGCAAGAAAACTTGCTCTCTTATTTTAATTATTCTCCAAATAAAATTCGAAGCGGTCGCCGACATACTGACTGTGTACGTACTCAAATGGTCGGCCGTCTGTGAAATATGAGACCTGTGTCAAAGCCAGCACGGCATGATTTTTCGGAACCTTAAGGTAGTTAGCCACGCGCTCACTCGCATTTTTGGCATAAATGGTTTGCTGACTCTTACCAATCTCATAACCGTTATCCGTCAAAGTCTGGAAGAAATGCTCCGCGATATCCTCACGCTTAAACTCACGAATCAACTTCTCTGGGATTGACGCCACCTCAAAAACAAGTGGCATATTATCCGCATAACGCACGCGCTCCATACGAACCACATAATCACTAGTTTTCAGTTGCAACTGCTGAATCTCAGTCTCATTGGCAGGCTTACGCTGATAAGAAACCACCTGAGATGACGGGGTCTTGCCTTGCGAACGCACAATCTCTGTGAAACTCGTTGTCCCGCGCATCTTCTCTTGCACACGATGACTCGCCACATAAGTCCCGCTACCCACACGGCGCTCAAGAATCCCTTCTTCCACCAAAAGCGTAATCGCCTGACGAAGTGTCATACGACTCACCTCGTAGTCATCTGCCAAATCACGCTCACTCGGCAAACGCTGACTAATCTCCCAAAAACCATCGTCAATCTTTTTCTTTAACGCATCATGAATTCTAATATACGCTGGAATCATAACCTCTACTCCCGTTCTGTTCTAAATAACTTAGCTCTATTTTAGCATAAAATCAAGGAAGTTTTTAGTCACGGTATGATTTCTTTTGGAAAATAGCGGGGCTGTAAAGAGAGGAAACACAAAAAGTATCCGATTGGGAACAGCGTAAGTTGGGAGAGGTAGCAGATAAAACTTATGGCGGTGGAACTCCAAAAACAAGTATTGAGGAATATTGGCAAGGTAATATTCCATGGATACAATCACAGGATTTATCTGAAAATAAGGTGTTTGGAGTTGAACCAAGAAAATATATTAATCAAAAGGCAATTGAGAATTCAGCTACTAAAATTATCCCTAAAAACTCAATCGCTATCATAACTAGAGTTGGTGTTGGGAAGCTTGCTCTTATGCCGATTTCATATTGCACAAGTCAAGATTTTTTATCTTTAAGTAGCCTTAAGATTAACGAATTATATGCAACTTATGTTATTTATAAAATGTTACAGATTGAAAAAGAAAAAAGTTCAGGGGACATCTATAAAAGGAATAACGAGTGCGGAATTACTTTCTAAAAAGATAGATGTTCCAATAAAATATGCCGAACAACAAAAAGTTGGTGAGTATTTCTCTAACTTAGACTGCCTTATCACCCTTCATCAGCGTGAGGTATTTTATACCTTAAAACACATATTTTATAGGTGTTGTGATACATTATTGTCAGGAGGCTTATAAAAATGGATGAAATGATAATCAATTCTGAAAAAATGTTATTCTGTGACTACTACAAACAATGGATTATGGTTTACAAAGAGGGGGCAATTCGACCAATCACTATGCAAAAATATTATATGGCTTACCGTTGGCTGGAAAAACTTGTTCCAAAACTGCAGATACAACATTTGGATCGCATCTCTTATCAAAAAATTTTGAATCAGTACGCTAGTGTTCACGAAAGACAAACAACTATGGATTTTCATCATCATTTAAAATGTGCGATTCTTGATGCGGTAGACGAGGGACTTATTCCACGGGATCCAACTCGAAAAGCTATCATAAAAGGAAAACAGCCACGTGAAAAGAAACCTAAATTTCTCAATCAGTATGAACTCCATAAACTTCTTGATGACTTAGATTTAAAAGGTGAGATTAATATGGATTGGCTCATTCTTCTTATTGCTAAAACAGGACTGCGCTTTTCTGAAGCATTAGCTCTAACTCCAAAAGATTTTGATTTAACACGACAAACACTTTCTGTCTCAAAAACATGGAACTATAAAGAAAATGGCGGCTTTCTCCCTACAAAAAACGAATCTTCTGTTCGTAAAATCCCTATTGATTGGCAAACTGTTATTCAATTTGCTGAGCTTTTAAAAAGCTTACCTGAAGACAAGCCTATTTTTGTAAAAGGAAAAGTGTACAATTCTACTGTCAATGACCGCCTAGCACGCCATTGTAAAAACGCTGGTGTTCCAATTATTTCTATCCATGGTTTACGCCATACCCACGCATCACTACTACTCTTTGCTGGCGTTTCTATAGCAAGCGTTGCTAGACGATTAGGGCACTCTAACATGACAACAACACAAAAAACATATCTTCACATCATTAACGAACTAGAAAGCAAAGATATCGATATTATCATGCGGTCATTATCAAGTTTAAATTCGTAAAAAATAAGCCTTGAAGTATATACTACTTCAGGGCTTATTATCTTAATTAAATAAAGGTGCAATTTCAGGCATTAAGTCTTCTTTAAAGTCTTTAATCATCGCACTAAAGAATTTAATTTTTTGACTGGCTCGTCTGTTGCTTCTTTGTATGCTGCATAATCAGCTTTTTCCTTTAATTTACTTTCATTTGCTAATTTACCATCTTTGAATGATAGGCTTCATACTTAACATCTTCAAAATCTACAAACCACTTTTCAGAGAACAATCTAATTTCTTTGTCAATTGCTGATTGTCGCATTTGATTAATGATAACTGATACATCTTGATTTTCATATTTTTCACTATTGTTTACAATATCTTCAAGAATGCTTTCGAGTAGTGAACCAAGTTTTGAATTATCTTCAGAATATGCCACTATAATTTCTTTGATTTCATTAAGTTTTTTATTATATTCTGCTTCACTCTCAACCTCACCAAGAGAATCAACAAAACCGCTAATCAAATCAATGATATAGTCATAATCAACTTTTATCTTATCAAAAGCGACTAATTCATAATCATCTATGATAGGCTCATCGTCTCCTTTGTCTTCCGGTTTATCTTCTTTTAGTTCTGCCAAAACATTTTTATAAACTGCTGCATAATCTTCATATTCTTCTTGTGAAAAATGATTATCTTTCAAAATTTGTGGATCATAAGTTGAAAATGCTTTTAGATGATTAAATGAGCGGTCCAGATCTCTAAAGACAAAGATAAATTGTTTCTTTTGTTTTTCAGATAATCCGATAACATCTTGAGGAGTATCTGCTAGATTACGGACAGATTTTAACGAAGTAACGAATTCTTCCTTAACAGCCTCGTAGTCTTCTGCTAATGGTTTTCCTTCTCCACCACGTGAATATAATGCTAGCGCTGAATCAATAGCTTCCTTGAAAGCTTGCGGAGATTGGAAAGTTACAATTTGGCCATATTGCTTTTTAGTATCAAAAAGACGATTAGTACGTGAAAAAGCCTGAATCAAGTTTTGAGGAGACATCGGTTGACGATCAATGAAAAGTGTTGACAAACAAGGAGCATCAAATCCCGTCAAAAGTCTATCGACAACAATAACGATATCAAGTTGCTGACTACGATTTAAGTATTTTTTCTCTTTACGTGCTAAGCGATCGTTCAAATTAGCATTGTAAGCATTGATACCTGCCAGATTATAATTTGTACCAAACATATCATTATAATCATCCAAAGCCTCTTTCATCTTATCTTGATTAAGTTTAGAAGCTTCATCGTTTTCAGTAACTGAATAAGTAATCGCAAATTTTGGAAAATCAGGTAAAGCACGACGAATGTCATCACTTATTTTTAGCTCATCCTTACCAGCTTTAATTGATTTTAACAATTTATAGTATTTCTGAGCTTGTTCAATCGAACTTACAGTAAACATAGCTTCATAGGTCTCACCTCTACCTTTTTCCATACCAAATTTGGCAAAAGATTTGTTCAAAATAACATCTAAAACTTGACGCATATGAGCTTCTTTTCCATAGGTAAGCTCCTCTTCTTCTGGAGTAAGCCCGTTTTTACCAAGTGTTTCGACCATAAAACCAAGGACAGCCCCATCATGGATTGCCTCTTTGATGGTATAGCTGTGCAAGCAATTACCGTATAGTTGTTGTGTCGTTTGTGCTAAATCACCTTTTTGCTCGTATTTATTAGCTTCAAAGATTGGTGTACCTGTAAATCCAAACCATAATGAGTTAGCAAAGAATGCTTCAATATCTCGTTTAGTCTGTGGTGTTACAGCCCTATGACATTCATCGACAACAAAAGCAACTTTTAAAGCACGAATCTTGTTATACTCTAGTGTTCCCTCTGTCAAACGCTTATTGATCATTGTTTGCATTTTTTGACGCGTGGTTACAATCATCTGACGTTTTCCATCAGTCATCTTTTTAATCAGAGAATTGACATTTTCTGTGTCATCAACATCAATCGTATCATTGTCAGCGTACGACTGAAAAGCTAATTTTGTTTGCAAATCAAGGTCTTTTCGGTCAATTAAGAAAATTGTCTTTTCAATTGACGGGATATCCATCAAAAGATTACGAGTCGCTTTGTAAGACGTCATTGTCTTACCAGAACCTGTCGTATGCCAAATAAATCCAGATTTCCCATGTTTTGAAGCATCACGCATAGCTTCAATAGCGTGAATTTGATATGGACGTAAAACCAAAAGTTTTTTCTTATCGTTATCAAGTACGATATACTTCGTTACCATTTCATGTGCTTCTGGAATTCTTAAAACTGCTTTTGCAAAGTCAAGAAAGTCAGGGACTGGTTGATTTTTGCTATCAATCCAACCTGTTAAGAATTTTTGTTTTAACTCGTTGTCTCTGGCAGCTGAGAAGTACTTAGTATCAACACCATTACTGACAACAAACATTTGGACATTTGAGAAGAGCCCACGGAACTTGCCTTCAGCAATATATTTCTTGATTTGGTGGAATCCGTCCATATAAGAATGGTCTTTATTCTTTAATTCAATATGAATCATCGGAATTCCGTTGATGAGCAACGTCACGTCAAAACGACGATCACGCGCATCATCTTCGTCGCCAAAAGCTTGATATTGATTAATAACTTCATAGACGCTTGTCCCACCTGCAACATGCTCATTATTTAAAACCAATAAGTGGAGCGTTTCATTACCACGTTGAACATGCACATATACTTGACCATTTTCACCAACCAGCCATTTTCCTGCATCGTAAAAAGAAGCGTGTGATAAATCATTTTTAATTTTAGCAAACTCACTATCAGTTAGACGACCATCATTTAATTTAGCTTTGTTGTTTTGTTCAAGAATATATCTGAAATTATCCCAAAGCTCCTCTTCTGTTCTAATATCAGGCGATAAGTCCATTGAGACTCGCCTTGACACAGTTGATCAATCAGTTTTTGTTCTAAAACTGATTCTAATTCTGCCATAATCTCTTATCCTTTCTTTGGAAACATATTTTGTAACATGAATTTTTTCAACTCTTTTAACTGTTCACACTTACGTTGATGAAGGGTGATGAGGTGGTCGAGGTTAGAAATTAGCTTTCCTATTTTACTTTGCTCGCTCTTCAAAATTGGTAAGGAGATTTTGAGATTGGAAAGATCACTTGAATTAATTGCAGGATAACTTGTACCTGTACAATTATCAAGTACATTTTGAACAAAACTTTCCGTTTGAAGAAAGCACATAAGAAAGGCTGCATTTATTTTGGGTCTCATTTGAGCATAACCTGTAGAAAAAACATAGTTTTCATAAGGCATTGAAAACAAATAGTTATTTCTTTGGTAAGGTCGAACTGTTTGGAAAAATACATCTCCAGTTTTTGCAACTCTCTGTGCTCTAGAAGGTGCTGATGCTTTATTTTCAGTCCTATGGAAAACCATTTCTGTACCAACTACCGATTCTAAATCAACATACTCGAATTCATCTGGTAAATCTGATTTTGGATTAAATTCAGCAATCTCTCCCAACTTACGCTGTTCCCAATCGTCAGTAAATCCTGGGAAACGAATTTCTGGATTTTTTTCACCTTTTTTCGGAAACATTTTTTGAAGCATGAATTTTTTAAGCTCTTTTGTCTGTTCACACTTACGCTGATGAAGAGTGATGAGGTTATCTAAGTTAGAAAAATATTCACCGATTTTTTGTTGTTCCTCAAAATCTTTTGGTAAAGCAATGACTGTCTCAAAAAGTCTGATGGAGTGATATTAAGCAGCCCATGATTTCTAGCCCCTTCTGCAGCAATAGCCTTTACTTCTTTGTGCCATATATTAGTATCGTAATATGTGACAATATAATCTGAGTTAGTTTTTATTGAATCACGAATCCTGAATACAATATATAAAGTTGATAAGACACCCATTTCATAGCGATCAAGTCGTTTAATGGCACCCCATGGAGCATCTACAGAAGTACTTTTATTATAAGCAAATTCTCCATTTTTAATGAGATAATATCCGCTGACATCTTTACTTGCAATTCGTTTATCAAAGAATTCATTTTGGTCTATCAATCCGAATTGCGCTGATATTGTAAGGGGAAGTTGAGATTGGAGACTTTGATTTTTTCGAGTCACCCGTTCCACGATTTCTCCCAACTTACGCTGTTCCCAATCATCAGTAAAACCTTTAAACCTTATTTTTGGTACGCTATTAGTTTTCATAATTTCCCCCACTTACGCCGATTTTACTTTTTGTTTCTAGAAATCGCAGAAAACCTCCACTGGAGCTTTTCTCTCCCAATCATCAGTAAAACCTTTAAATCTTATGTTAGGTATTTTATTAGTCATATTACATCTCCTTAAATACCTTTAGAAAGGCTTCAACTGAGTCTTTAGTCTCATTATCCGCAAAAGTCAAGTCACCAAGCATGTCAAGGAAATTAGCGTTTGCTTCGTTAATAGCTTTGTTTGTTTCCTCGATTTCTTTTGTCAATGCTTTCAAATCTACTGGAATTTCTTCTTCACTAGTATCAACATAACGTGGGATGTTAAGGTTAAAGTCATTTTCTTCAATATCTTCAAATGAAGCTAGATAAGCTTCTTTTTCGACATTTTCACGATTTTTATAAAGCTCTAGAACATGCTCGATATGTTCATCTTTCATGACATTTTGTTTTTTCTCTTTTTCAAATTGTTTTGAGGCATCGATAAAGAGAACATCACGACCTTCGCGGTGTTTTTTCAAAACAATGATACATGTTGGAATTGACGTATTATAGAACATGTTTGCTGGTAGACCAATAACAGCATAAATAGAACCATTTTTAAGAAGTGTTTCACGAATAGTCTTTTCAGCAGCTCCACGGAATAAAACACCATGTGGAAGTACGATTGCCATTGTTCCAGTTTGTTTCAAATGATAAAAACCATGAAGTAAGAAAGCGTAGTCAGCTTTTGATTTTGGAGCTAATTTTCCACCATAATCCATGAAACGTTCATCTTGTAAGAAACCTTTTGCTGCAGACCATTTTGCTGAATATGGAGGGTTCATAGTAACATATCAAAACCTGTTTCAACATCTGTTGGCCAGTCGGCATCAAGTGTATCTGCATTGCGCAATACTTGATTATCAGGGTGAACTTATGTAAGAACATATTCATACGAGCAAGATTGTAAGTTGATGGCATTAGTTCTTGACCATAATACTTAATATAACCTGGCTCACTAGAATAATTCTTACAGCTCAAAAGCAAAGACCCCGAACCCATACATGGATCATAAACTTGCAAACCTTTTTTATCTTCTTGCCCCATAATGGCAATACGTGTCAAAAGTTGAGCTGGGCCATGTGGTGTATAGAATTCTCCAGCTTTTTTACCAGTTTCAGAAGCAAATTGACCAATCAAATACTCATAAGCATTTCCAAGGACATCACCTTCGGCATGGATAAGGTCAGCATCTTCTAAAACTCGAAGGACTTCAGCAACTGTTGCACTTTGTTTTTGGTCTCCAGTACCAAGACGATTTGAATACAAATCAACATCTGCAAACAAACCGTTGAAAAGTTCGTCTGATTCATGAATACGATTGAATGCTGCTTGTAATTTTTCACGATTAAAAGCATTAAGCTTCACATCTTTTAACATGCTTGTATAAGTCATTTGTGGTTCAAGTGTGTAGTGAAGAGAATCTTTCAATTCTTTAAGAAACTCCTCTGCATCATCTTCTTGCATTTCTTCCTCATACGCTGCTTGTGCTTCTTCTAATGTTTCTGGCATTTCATCAGTCAAAAGGTCATAAGCACTCACAAGATAAGAATCTGATAAATATTTCTCTTAAACTTTATATCTGATTTTTGATTATCCCTATAAATATTACACTTTCAAGCTTTTCGAAGTATAGAAAAACACTCATTTTACCACGAATATACCACGATTAAACGAGCCTTGATATGACGATAAAATAGCACTAAAAAGACACCATTGACACATTGAAGTGGTGTCTTTTATTAATAAGCAGTCAATCCTAAGACTAACTGCTTTTGCAAAATAAAGGTAATCACTATTTTGTTTGTTTCTTTAGAATAATATAGCTTGCAATCACAACTACAAAGAATACTAACACGAAAACTAAAGTATGAAATATTCCTATCGGATAAGGTGCAATCCACCCTTCTAGTTTGAAAACCAATCCTGAAATATATCCTGTAATCATAGAAATAGGCATAAAAGCAACTCCGATTATATTAAGCCAATTTACATAAAAGGGGGATTTTTCTTCCGATAGTATTCTCGCTATAAAATATCCAACAATCCCTATAGCTTGAATAATCATTGAACCCCAAACTGCTTCCATTGTTTGTTCTGCATACCAATTACCAAATGCACAAAACAGCCCAATAGCAACAAAAGCTGTTGATGATATATAAAGTACCTTACTCGTAAGCTCTTTATTTTTTTGTTCTTTGTCTGCTACTGGTTCAATTCCCTTTAGGATATAGTCAGTTGTTACTCCAAAAAAATCACTCATTATAATTATTTTTTCTAAGTCAGGCGTACTTTGTTCACTTTCCCATTTGGAAACAGCCTGCCTTGAAACTCCAACTTTATCCGCAAGTTCCTCTTGTGATATTCCTTTTGATTTCCTTAAATATTGTATTCTGTCTGCCATATTCATTAGCTAACACTCCTTTCTTTCATGGTGTAATTTTAGCAATATTATCAGTTGCATAGCCACCATTTAGATATGGAAATATGTCAACTGGCAGTTGCAATGATGTTTTTTGACAAATCAGCAGAATATTCTTGCTTATAACGTAATTTAAACATATCCATATTATAACAGTTCCATATATCCGCCACAACAAAAATCAGCACACCCCCCTTGACATTTTTCTGTCTTGAAAAATACACACTTTTTCTTTCTTCCTCTTGATTACCAACCACAGAAAAGAAAAAGCCCTGTCAAGAGCCTTGCCACCATTGGTGGTGCTTTGCACTCTTTACTGGGCTTTTTGTTTGCTGTATCTTTCATTCAAGAGGAAAATTAAAGACCTCTGTTCCATTTCTCTTTCAGATAATCTTCATAGTCCGTTTCATCAAAATCTAACTGTGGCGAAGTGTCGGGAATGTTATTTCTGCTGTCTATGTCCGCAAGTTGACGGAATATCCAGTCATCATAAGGGTCATGGTATTTATACTCTTTGGGCTGTTCTCTGTATCGGTCTAACCCTCGCATTTCCTTATGTACTTTCATCATGCGTTCTATTTTTTGACGTTGTATCAACTGCTTGATTTCCATAAGTTCTTCTAACTCCGTAACCTCATTGGTAATGTAGTTATGGATATACTGTATGAGTTTGGTTCCCATGTAAAATCTGCATTCTTTTTCATCATTGAAAATTCATTTTCAGACAGATAATCTAAGGAAACATTGAAGTCCTGTTCCCGTTTGATAATATCCATGATATATGGTTCGGTGTGGTAATATACTTCCATTCTCCTGATAATAAT
>ENA-OQIG01000736-OQIG01000736.1-human-gut-metagenome-genome-assembly--contig:-NODE-736-length-17283-cov-3.209897_pt1 | contig 17283 bp, 15 predicted proteins | sample MGYA00242576_ERZ504741 | MGnify/ENA primary metagenome ERZ504741 (study PRJEB26092, sample SAMD00036436) | human gut metagenome | host: Homo sapiens | study: EMG produced TPA metagenomics assembly of... | reverse complement strand
CTTTTCCTTTCAGGTTAACAGCCTTCAATTGTCCCGGGTTCATAGGGAACCTCGAAAGAAGCCGTATAGGTATCGAGATTGACTTCCTTTTCTCCCAATAACCTGTTATTCAAATAAAGTCTTACTTTAGGGGAACGGCTATACACATGTACTACCATCGTTTCGCCTTCGTATCCTTTCCAGTTCCAACTAAGGAATTCGTTTTTCCATCCCCAGTAGTTGATGTCTTCCCTTTTTCCTTTGGCTACGGGAGGTTGTACAGCTAATGAAATATCACGTCTTTTCCAAAGAATGTCGCGATAATAAGATTGCGGTTTCTTGTCTCCGCAGAAGTCAATGTCACCACACCATGCATTATACCACGGCCACCCCATAAATTGCGGACTGTGCTCTCCCGGAGCAAGTTCGAGAGTATGTGCAAGACCGGCTTCACCCAGATAGTCGAGGGCAGTCCAGACAAAATCTCCAATCAGATAGGAATTCTTGTCGATCAGGTTCCAGTTTTGTGCTGCTTCTTTAGGCACCGATTCACTGCCGTACATAATCCGTTGCGGGAATCGTGCGTGATCTTTTTCATATTCCTTCCATTGATAATTATAGCCGGAGACATCCAGGTTCCGAAAAGCCCTTTCCGAATCCTTCTCCCAACTAAAATCTCTTCTGTCCCAAAACGAATTAACAGCGGCAGTAGTGGCGCGACTTGTGTCATATTTGTGAATGGTTGCAATCAATTTCCGGGCTATGATCTCTCCGGTGGGTTCGTCGGCGCGTTCAGCTATTTCATTGCCAATACTCCACATGATAATAGAAGGATGGTTTCTGTCTCTGCGTACCATGGTGGCTATATCGTGTTCACTCCATTCATCGAAGATTGGTGATAATCTTGCGGGCGTTTTGCTTGTTGCCATTGATCGAATACTTCATCAATCACTAACAATCCCAATCTGTCACACGCCTGTAGAAAATACTCCGACGGTAAGTTGTGTGAACATCTGACCGCATTGAAACCATTTGCTTTCATTAACTCTACCTTGCGCTCTTCTGCCTGTTGATAGCTACGGCACCCAACAAACCATTGTCATGATGCAAGCAACCACCTTTCAATTTTAGCGGTTTCCCATTTAATAGAAATCCTTTTTCAGCGGAGAATTCGACGGTTCGTATTCCGAAAGGAACGGTTATTTCATCAGATAGCTTTTTAGATTTCACGGATAGATGCGCAGTGTATAAACTAGGACTATCTACCGACCATAATTCCGGCTTTTTTATATCAAAAGTAAGGGAAATGGGGATATTGGTTTCACCGGATATATTGACTGGTTGAGTAGTGGAATAAACTTCTTCCCCCTGTGGAGAGAATATCTGAATCTTCAGATGGGCGGTCACTTTTTCTTTGCCAGAGTTATGTAGAATGGAGTGAAGATCAACCGTCGCTTTTTTACCTTCTACTTTGGAAGCATCTATAAAAGTATCCCATTCATCCAAATGTACTTTGTCCGTTTTCATTAGCCATACGTGTCGGTAAATGCCGGAACCGGCATACCACCGGCTGTTCAGACCTTCATTCACCACTTTGACGGCTATTGTATTCGGAACGCCGGGAGCGTTACAATATGGATGGATGTCGATTTTGAAAGGTATATATCCATAAGGATTAAAACAGGCTTTCTGTCCGTTTATCCAGACTTCTGTCTGGTTATAAGCTCCTTCAAAATAAAGGGAAATAATCTTATCGGCATCTTCCGGCTGTATGGTGAATTCTTTTCTATACCATCCTTCACCTCCTATGGTTTGTCCGGTATCTGCTCCGCCTACACTCATGCGCGAGAAAGGACCGATTGTTATACCTTCTCTTTGTATGGGCACAGGATCCATGCTCCAGTCATGAGGCAAGTCGAGCTCTCTCCATTGAGTGTCTTTGAAAGATGTTTGTTCGGCATTGGCAATGCAACCCCGGTAAAACTTCCAGTTCTCATTCATACTGACTTTGCGTTCCGATGCGAAATTTTCAGTGATAAAACAGGGTATTAACGCTAAAAGAGCGAGTAGCTTTACAGAAGATTTGAAGTAGTTATTCATCATTTCCTATTCTTTGTTTAATAATGGGCAAAGATAGGAGAGAGAGCGGTGATGTGCGGAATAGAAATGTAACAAGATACTGCAACAAATGTATCAAACTTCCTTTTCATAGGGATTAAACTTGTTTGTCCCGGCAGGAAAACGTATCTTTGTTGGTAAGAAAACTATAACCGCAAGTTCTGATTATAAAACCGGAACTTTTGATTATGTAATCAGAAGTTTCAGTTATAAAACCAGAACTTGCGGTTTTAGTTTGCCCTAGAGGAAAAATAACTTTTCCTCTAGGGGAGAATAAGTTTTCTATCTATAGCGAGTAAGTTTTCTATTAGTAATCAATATTTTAAATAAACTTTCGTAGTATGGCAATGTATGTAATGGAAGAAATGCCCGATATTCATGGAACGGGCGAACAGGTTCTTTATCCGCGGTTTGCAATGATGGAACAGGTATCTACCGAGGATTTGATACGCCAGATAGCATCCAGCAGTGGTTTTAATGTCGGAGATGTGGAAGGCGTAATTACACAGATAGGTATTGAGATGGCACATCAGATGGCAGAAGGCAAGTCTGTGAAGCTGGATGGCATCGGAACATTCTCTCCTTCGTTGGCGTTATGCAAAGATAAAGAACGCGAAAAGGCCGGAGAGGGTGAAACCCATCGTAATGCACGAAGCATTGTGGTGGGAAACGTGAACTTTCGTGTAGACAGGAAAATGATGAGGCGTATCAATGGAAGATGTCTGCTGGAAAGAGCTCCGTGGAAGTCGCAACGTTCTTCACAGAAGTATACACCGGAGCAACGACTAGCATTGGCTGTTAGATATCTGGAGGAACATCCTTTTCTGACGGTCTACGAATACCGGAAACTGACAGGGCTGTTGCGTACAGCGGCTACCAATGAATTGCGGCAGTGGGCGTATACACCGGTTCCGGTATCGGGATTGATGGTAGAGGAACACATCGGGTGTATATAAAGAAAACATAATTCATTATATTTGTATGATGATACGTTGAGAATTGGAATAAAGAGCATTGGGGGGAATTGCGGTGAGGGTGCTTTTCTTCAGGGACATGCTTGAGTGATAACTAAAATTAATAAAAATGGGGAATTTGATTTCATTTATGAAGGAAGTAGCTGAAGGGCTTCGAAAAAGTGGGAACTATGGAACTGCTCATGTTTACAGGAGTAGCATGAATGCTATCATTGCATTTAACGGGAGCAGGAATCTGCCGTTCAAGAAAGTGAATCAGGAGTTTCTTAAAAGCTTTGAAACGTATTTGCGGGAAAAGGATTGTAGCTGGAACACAGTTTCAACCTATATGCGTACGTTGAGGGCGGTATACAACCGTGCGGTTGACCGTCGGATGGCGTCTTATATACCGCATCATTTCCGGTATGTCTATACAGGAACACGTGCCGACAGAAAGCGTGCATTGGAAAAGGAGGATATGGAACGGTTGATGAAAGAGCTTCCCAAACAAATTCATCAGGGAAGAGGAGAATTACAACGTACGCGCGCGTACTTTTTCTTAATGTTCATGCTTCGTGGTATGCCGTTCGTAGATCTTGCGTATCTTAAAAAGCAGGATATAGTGGGGAATGTACTTACTTATCGTCGTAGAAAAACCGGAAGACTTCTGACCGTGACGCTTCTGCCGGAAACTATGAAACTGATGAAAAAGTATATGAATACCGATTCTGCTTCTCCTTATCTTTTTCCCATACTGACTGGCGGAGAGAGTACCGAAGCTACCTACAGGGAATATCAGATAGCTTTGCGTAATTTTAACTATCAGCTTCTGTTACTGAAACAAGTACTAGCATTGACTTCTGATTTAAGCTCGTATACGGCTCGGCGTACTTGGGCTACAATGGCATATTATTGCGAGATACATCCAGGCATTATTTCAGAGGCGATGGGGCATTCATCCATTATCGTCACAGAGACTTATCTAAAACCTTTTAAGAATAAGAAAATTGATGAAGCGAATGTGACGATCCTATCTTCGCTGAAAAGGAACTATGTTTGTGGCAAGTAGCTGATTGATAGTGCTGTTACTTTGTAGGTAACGGGAAGAAAAGACGCTGCAAATATGAGCATATTTCTTAAAACATCCAAACAAAATCGTACATTTTTTCTAATAAACTACTCAAAATAGGAATAAACACAGAAGAACACGTGGATTCTTTGTCTTAGAACTTTGTTAACGTCTAAATTTTGCAATAGATTTCCCGCCCCTCTACTTTTTCTCATAAGTAGGGGTAAGAAGATTCGTCATATATCGTATTATTTTCTAGTATAGACTACTCCAAAAGAGCAGGCACAAGGGTTTTCCCGTTACCTACAAAGTAACGGGAAGAGGGGGAGTGAAGCGAAATAAATCATGAATTAGTACAAACAAATTTTTTATTTATTAATTGTATAACATTTAATTTACTTTTATGAGAAAATGGACGTATTTAGTCGCAACCTTGCTCATGGCAGGTACGACGGCGACATTCACGGGATGTATTGATACCGATGAACCGGAAGGCATTGCAGAACTTAGGGGAGCAAAGTCTGAATTTATCAAAGCTCAAGCTGCAGTTGAGCTTGTAGAGGCTGAATTGAGAAAAGCACAGGTTGCAGAGCAAGAGTTAGTTAATGCAGGTTTGGCACTTCAGAATAAGTCTGCAGAAATTGATTTGCAGTTGCATGAACTGGATATTCAGTTGAAGCAACTCCTGATTGAAAAGGAAGAAGCTGCTACTGCACAAGCAAAAGCGGAAGCGGAAGCTGCCATTGCAAAAGCGGAAGCTGACAAAACTAAGTGGGAAAATGAAAAGGCATTGATTGTTGAGCAGTATAAGGAAAAAATGCTTCTTGCCGAAACTGCCACTGCTAAAGCACAGGAAGCTTACAAACAAGCTATGGAACAGATTGAAGCTTCCAAGTTATTGCTGACAGATGAGGAACAAGCTCGTTTGAATGGTGTACAAGCGCAAGTTGCCTATGCAAAACAAGCAATGGACAAGGCAATGTATGGATATTCAACAACTGTTATCAAAAGAATTCTGTCATCGGAAGTTGCAAATTCCACTACTACTACTACAAATCCGGATGAAAGCACGGAGACTAATTCTTCTACGACTAAGTATTATGTTTATCTTATTACTGAAGATCCTACCCAGTCTGCGGATGGCTATAAAGCCGGTAGCTTAAAAAAACTTCAGGAGCAATTAGCTAGCTATTCTGATATAGTAGCTGATAATAATTTAGAAGCGGTTTTGGATAATGCATTGAAAAATGCAGAATTTGCTTTAGAAATGACGCAGAAGTATGCTGATAACTTGAAAGCTATCTTGGATAATGAGTATACTACTGTTGCAGATTGGGAAGCAGAAGTCAAGAAACTGGAAGAAGAGATTGCTGCTGCAAAAGTCAAGGAACAACAATATAATATTGAAAAAGGTAAGCTGGAAGTTGCTAATCCTAAACTTATATCTGACTTGCAAGCTACTAGCAATAAGTTAGAGATTGCTAAAAATAACCAGAACTCTAACAAGAACAAAGCTAAACCAGCTGCAGCTTATTCTAAGAAAGTAGAGGCTGAAATAAAGAAAGGATTGAATGATGTAATACCTAGTGGAACAACTGTTGCTGGTTATAATTCTAGTACTGGTACTTTTGCCTATGGTAAAGATATACTAATTACTGAAGCACAAAATCAGATTGATGGTTGGATTAAGCTGATCGATAAGGCTACTAAAGGTGTTGATTTGGAAAATATAGAATGGGCCAAACCACAATTGGCTACAGCTCTTGCAGCACAAAAAGAAGCAGAAGAGAACTATACTAAAGATTATAAAGCATGGGAAGATGCAATGGCAGCTTATGATGAAAGTCTGAAAATAGATTTGGAGAAATCAGAGGCAGCCGCTAATGCTGCAATAAAGAAATATAATGGACTTAAACCAGAAGATAGAAAAAAAGAAGCTAATATTGATGCTGTAGCTACGGCTTTAGTTGCATACTATAAGGATGCATTGGCTAAAGAAGCACAAGTTACTAAGGCAACTGCAACAAAAGGAAGTGATACGAAAAAAATCTCTGCTTGGTTGATAGCAGACGCTGATAACTTTAAAAAAGTTGTTGGAGTAGATTTAGGCTTTATCACTTGGGATGCTGGTGACATTGCTACTGCAAATGAAATTAGTAAAGAAAATATTGGAAAATTAATAGATGTAGAGCAAGATTCCAGTGTAAAGACTCCATTGGAAAAGTGGAAATCTGCTTCTTCTGCTGTATTTAGCGATAATTTCAATTCAGGTAATAATCCAAGAAGATTGCCAGTATCTAAGGACGAAGTAATAGCTGCGGCTGGTGGTAACCATGTAGACGCTTTGAAGAATGGTAATTATGGTTCTCTTGGTAAGATGATTTGGGCAACAGCAGAAACAGCTAGTCTACAGGCTATAATTGATCAGGTAGAAACTTACAAAGCTTTGAAAGAAGCATTTACTGCTCAAAAAGTTGTAGAACAGACTACTCAAGATAAAGCAAATGCTGCTTTGGCGGATGCTGTAGATAAAGCTAAGAAAGCTAACGACGAAGCTCAGGCTGCTTATGATAAAGTATTTAAAGAAGTAAATGATAATATTGCAACAGTACAAAAAGAATACGGCAATAACGAAATTATCAAAGGCAAGATTGAAACGGAAATCACTGTTTATTTGAATAATAACTTTACTAATGGTGATTTAGGTTCCTTGGAAGCTATCAAAAACTTGGTTAAGGAAGAATACATGATTGCTCTGGCAAATGTCACTGCCGCTAAGGCTGATGTTGCTAAAGCTAAGAGAAATATAGAGAAATTAGCAGCAGGTACTTATACTGATACAGATTATATTACTGAATCATTGGTAAGTATTCAGGAAAAGATCAAAGTAAAACAGGCTGAATATGATGCTGCCAAGGCAGACTATGATACTGCAAGCGCTCAGTTGAAAGCACTTCTTGCTATCTTCTTGAAATAATTCCCTAACTACGTAAAAGTAACAAGATGATAAAAAAACTATGCACATTACTTTTGCTGACCTGTATGACAGCTGCGCCTTCAATGGCGCAGCGTTACAGCAGCAGTGATGATGCGTCGTTTGCCCCGAAGAAAGGACAGTGGCAGGTTTCAGTCCTGCTTGGTAGCGGAAAGTTTTTTAACGAAAACACTTCTTATCTGCTTCCCAAGTTCTCCAATGACGGAGGAGTAGTCGGACTTCCAAATGGAGGGACGGATAACTCCGGCGACCTGAACCGCTATCTGAACATCGGGAGTCTGAATAATAATAGTCTGGTCAATATAGCCGGAATTGAAGGTAAGTATTTCGTGTCTGACAATTGGGATGTAAATTTCCAGTTCAGCATGAACGTCAGCCTCACTCCTAAGAAAGACTATGTAGAAGGAGACAACAGTGTGCCCGACATGATTATCCCTGCGCAAAGTTATATCAATGCGCAGATGACCAACAACTGGTATGTATCTGTCGGTTCCAACTACTATTTCAAGACTCGCAACGAACGTATTCATCCGTATCTTGGAGGCGCACTCGGCTTCCAGATGGCACGCATTGAAACGACCGAACCATACACCGGAGACACCTATAAGGATAGTGACGACTCGGAAGAACTTCCGTCACAGGTCTATGTTTCTGGAAGTAAAGCCGGCCAGATGTACGGTTTCAAAGTAGCTGCCGTAGCAGGTATCGAGTATAGCATTGCCAAAGGTTTTGTTTTCGGTTTCGAAATGCACCCTCTGGCTTACCGTTATGACCTGATACAGATTTGCCCGAAAGGATTTGATAAATATAACGCCAGTCACCACAACATCAAGATATTTGAAATGCCTGTGGTGAAACTGGGATTCAGATTCTAAGGATGAATGATTATACAAATGTATGAATGAAAAGAGAAAGCCGTTCAGCTGATAGTGCGGACGGCTTTTCTTTTTTAAAGAAGAATGAAGAGCTTAATGAACAGATATGTGAAACTTTTATCTTTTCTTCCGGGAATATGCCTGATAGCGGCTTGCGCCGGGCATCAGATAAAAGGTTACGAGATTAACGGCAGTGCACCTTTGCCCGAATTCGAAGGAAAAATGGTTTATATGAAAGATGCTTCGAGCGGGCAGCCAATAGATAGTGCAGAAATAATTCATGGAAAGTTTGCTTTTGCCGATACGGTGACTATTGTGTCGCCCGTAGTAAAAGTGCTTTCTATTCGTGCCAGCAAATCGGGACTGGAATACCGCCTCCCTGTCGTCATAGAGAATGGTAGTATCCAAGCCGATATTTCCGATGTGGTTTGTACGGGAGGAACAATGCTGAATGAACGGATGCAGGATTTTCTCATGGCTGTTGATGAATATTCCACTGCTTGCGAGAACAAGCAAACGGAACAGATAAAATCCGGATTTGCGGATTTATTGAAAAAATACATAGAAATCAATGATGACAATGCAATAGGAGAATATATCCGGACTGCCTATCGTTCATCACTTTGATGCAATCAGATTGCTTTTAAGACTATAAACTAAATTTCCCACATAATAATATTCTCTCCAGATATTTCCTCCATATTTTTATAGAAGGGAATGTTGCATAAGAGAGACAGAAATGTGCCCTTGTGAAAGTCCGTATTTCTGTATTGTTATGTTTTGAGGACGTTCCCGTATTTCCCATTCCCTTTTTCCCCGGGGGACGTCCTTTTTTCTTTAATCCTGTGAGTGATATTGTGTAGGCAACACCCCAAACATGTCCTTAAAACATTTACTGAAATAACTCGGTGTAGCGAATCCCACCTTTTCCGATATCTCAATAACGGTCAGTTCCGTATGAGTCAGTAATCCGGCAGCTTTCTTTAAACGGATGCTTCGGATAAATTCTGTGGGTTTCTGCCCCGTGATAATTTGCAGTTTGCGGTAGAGATTCATTCGACTCATACACATGTCGTCGCTGAAAGCTTCCACGCTATAATCACTGTTATCCAGATTCTTTTCGACCAGTTCGATTGCTTTTTGCAGGAATCGCTCGTCTACTTTGGAAGAAGTGAGGTCTTCTGCATTCACCTCAATACCTGACAAGAATATCTGTTTCCGTTTTTGCTGCAATGCCAGCAGATGCTGGATCCGGTTCTTTAAAATATCCATGTTGAAAGGCTTTGTCAGGTAGCAGTCTGCTCCCGACTGATATCCTGCCAGTTCGTTTTCGTCACCTGTGCGGGCAGTAAGCAGGATAATGAAGATGTGTGAAGTCTTCATATTCTCTTTCAGCCGGAGACATAATTCAAACCCGTCCATTCCCGGCATCATGACATCACTCACAATGATATCCACTTCTTTCTCATTGGCGATGGCTTCCGCTTCTTCTCCGTTGGAGGCTTCCCATACCTGATATTCTTGTGATAACTGCTGATACATGAATTGACGGAATTCTTCATTGTCTTCTGCAATCAAAATAGTCTTTCGGGCATCTGATGAGTTCGTTTCAGTTGCTCCGGATTCATCCGGTATATTCTCCTCTCTCGGTAACAAACGTTTATCAACCAGATTGGTCGGAAGATAGACACAGAATTCTGTTCCTTCTTCCTTATTACTTTCCACTTCTATAAAGCCTTGATGCATGGCGACATATTCTTTCACAATATGCAGTCCGATGCCACTTCCTGCTGTTGCCTGTCTGTGGCTGTTTGCCCGATCTGATAATAGCGGTCGAATATATGGGGAAGTTCATCTGCTGCTATTTCCTGCCCGGTGTTCTGCACGATGATGCAGACGTACTGTATTCCTCCTCTGTTCTCCATTTTGAAAAACACATCGATTCTTCCTTCAGGAGGTGTAAATTTGAACGCATTATTGAGTAAGTTGTAGAGAATCCTGTGTACTTTATCCCGGTCAAGATACATATAAAGCGTTTGTTTCAGTGGTATGACTGAAAAGTGAATCTGCTTGTTGTTCGCATACGACTCGAATGCTTCGCAAGTAGTTGTGACAAATTCACGGATATCTGCATTCGTCAGATTCAGTTTTTCTTCGCTCACTTCCAGTTTGCGGAAATCCAGTAATTGATTGACTAATTGCAGCAACTCTTCAGCGTTGCGATAGATGGAAGATAACTGTTGCTTTAACTTGCCGTCCTGAATCTCCGACAGCAGACTGCTTAGGGGAGTGATAATCAGTGTCAGGGGAGTGCGTAAGTCGTGGCTGACATTCGTAAAGAAGCGGAATTTCATCTGTGTCAGTTGTTCTTCCAACTGTTCCTGTTGCTTCCGGTGCAGACGGTTGAAGTAGATCTTTATGACTCCTGCCGCTATCAGAATAAAAGAAAGTATATAGAGGGTGTAGGCCCACCATGTCTCATACCATGCCGGTAGACGATCGATTTGCAGGCAGGATATGGCTGTGCCCAACAACCGTGAATGTCCGTCGCTTTAATTTCCAGTGTGTAGCTGCCTTTGGGAAGTTTGGTGAAATACGCAGTGTTTACTCCCGGAGGGAGTGATTTCCAGCTTGCATCCCATCCTTTCAGACGGTAAGCATAACTGATTTGTCCGGCGTACAAGTGTTCCAGCGTAGAAAAGGAGATTTCTACATTGATATTATCAGGATTCAATTCTATTTGCCGGGTATTTATACCTGTTATTTGTGTTTTTCCGTCTATTTTGATGGAGGATATAACGGGCTTTATATCATTGGGAGATTGATCCAGTTCTGCAGACGGAGTAATCAAGCAAAAAGCACCAATCCCTCCGAGGCAAATCGCCCCGTTTTCCATTTTGCGGATGGAAAGGAAATAATCCATTTGAATGAAGCGGTCGGAATTATACATTATTCTAAATGAATGATTCGTCGGATTGTATTCTTTTACGTATGGGTCTGCCAATATCCACAAATGTCCCAAGTCGTCTATCTCCATCCCTTTGATGGCGTCTCCATTAGTGTTGCATGGCATTTTCTTCCCGGGAGATAACTTTTGTTTGCGGATGATAGCTGTACACATTTCCTTCCAAAGTAGCTACCCACACTTTTCCATCAGGAGCGATGAGGACAGATGAATAGTTTTCTCCTTTCCGAATCGTATGTCTTTCTCCTTTCGGAGAAAAATATTGGAACTCCAATGCTTCTGTAATACAGAATATCGTTCCGTCCGCAGCAACTGCCAGGTCGTTTATCATATCCGTACCGCCCTGAAACTTTTTGAGTTCCCCTTTGGAAAGAGAATATTGATAGATGGCATTTTCTGTGCTATCCATAAGTTTCCCCGATTGTCTTCGCTTAATACACGAATCTGTCGGGCATCCGGCAGTTGGATCTCTTTCGTCAGTTTCATCTTCATGTCTTCATGTTGCAGATGCAATAGACACGCATTATCGGATGCAGCCCAGATTCCGGGTTGAGTATGACATTTCTCGATACATTTTATGATATTATACTTTCCTGTTTCTTCGGAAAAATCCGATGCAAAAGAAATCTGTTCGGAGGCGGGATGATAGATGGATAATCCGGTTCTTCCCTGCCATATCCAATAATAGTCTTTTTCTTGAATCGTTCTGTCTGCCATCACCGGATAACCGGTGATAGCGGACATGGCAGAAGTGGGGTAACGTTTAATTTTGTTGGCGTCGAACGAGAGGATGAACGTATGGGGAGAATATCCAGGAACCCATACATTACCGGCACGGTCTTCAATGATTCTATCCAATATTTTTCTGCCTTTAGGTAGAAAATTTTCCGTATCGATAGGGTGAAGTGCGTCATCTATAATCCGGTAAGCATATAAATCGTCCATCGCCGAAACCCACAACACTCCCTGTCGGCTGTCTTTTAGTAATCCCAGTATTTGAGTCTTATGCGGTGTTTGTTCGTACCCTTCTAAGGTGGCGGGTTGTAACTTACAGATTACTTCTTTCGACTGTGGATTGGAAGAAAGGATTAATTGCACAACTCCTTTTCCCCAAGTGGCTACCCAATAACATTCATTTTGTATATCTTCAATCATTTGTACAGGCGGTGCGTCGCACGCCCATTGGTAGGGCAAAAAACTGTCTGTTGACGGATGATATTGTAAAAGACCTCCCGATCTTTGCAGTACCCAAAGTTGGTGTTTCCCATCTTCGTAAAAGTCAGTAACGTTTCGTCTCGTGCCCTTCCATTCTGAAGGATAACTCCCAAGACATTTGCCTTCACTGGAAAAGTGATAAATCATACCTTCGGCCGAAGTCCAGATGGTGCCGTCATGAATAGCCGGATAGCATCGACTCTTTGCTTCTTGAGTTCCCCGTCTGTTATTTCATTGATTTGATAATTGGCTTTATCCAATCTGTATAAACCGCGTTTGGTACCGAACCAGAGATGATGTCCGTTGTCTTCTGCTAGACAAGTAATATCGTTGCTGGATAGTAGGTGAGGCGTATTTAAGTCCGAACGAAAGACATTAATCTGATAACCGTTGTCACGGCACAGGCCTCCGCCTTCTGTTGCATACCACATATAACCTTCGCTATCCTGAAGAATCCGGTGGATATGTGCTACCGGTAACAATCTTTGAGTAGGAAGCTCCGTGACGACGACTTGTTGGGACGAAACGGAAAGAGTAGCCAGTAGACTGAGAATGAGACTATAATAGTATTTTAAAGTCATGCTTTTTATTTTAATACGGACAGCTATGTTTTTTCCAGACAAAGATAGTCTTTTTTTACAAATACTTTATATCTTTGCAAAACAATGGCATATGCCGCGATTTAACCATACCACTGAAAATATGAAAACAAAAACTTTATTAGGCTTCTTTCTCCTCTCTCTCATGACTTTTTGTATATCAGCCTGTCAAGATGATGCAGAGATTATTTTATTTAGCGGTTCCGAATTAATCGACGAAACGGGAACCTGTACGAACACGATTTCTTCTACAGTCCTGTATCTTAATGGATGGGAAGCGGAGAATATCGGGATAGCTAATGGAAAAGGTGGCTACTCGGCGCAAAGCTCCGATGAAACTATTGGACGCAGAAGAGGACTTGCAGAAGAAGGTGAATGCGGCAATGGCTTTTTATTCTTTTATTAATAAGGGAGATATCTGTGTGTTACGACCGGATGATGTGTATCGTTTATCTGAAGAAGGAGAAGGAGGGAAATTTACCTATAAGACACAGGATGAACAGATTCTTGCTGAAGGAACATATCGGATAGAATGGGCTTCACTGGCTGGAAAACAGAAAAAAGCTTTTGTCTTTACATATAAAGGTGAAAATGATGTAGAGAAACAACACACCTTCTTTAATTTTAGCCCGTATTTAGGAACTCAAAGTCTTACAAGAGAAAGAGGTCCGATTACTACGGCATGGTTGGAAGATGTATCTGATTCACCTTATCTCGAAGATGTTTTACCTGCAGATAGAACGGTTGTATATTGGGTGGATACAATGATCTTCAGTTTATCTGCGGAGGATTTGTAATCATTTGTACGGGCTTTATTGTAAAGCCGTATACGTACTTCGGTTGTTTTCTCATTTTTCAATCCTTCTTTTACTTTATTGATATCCGTATCTCCGTAATGATAAGGATACAAAATGTGCGGCTTGATAATTTGAGTTGCACGTATCGCTTGTTCCGGTGTCATGGTGTAGGGTTGGTTGACTGGCAGGAAAGCGATATCAATATCTTTCACTTGGTTTAGTTCTGGAATATCTTCTGTATCTCCGGCGATATAGATGCGGGTCCCTCCCAGAGTAAGAATATAGCCGTTGTCACGTCCTTTGGGATGGAACTTATCTCTGCCGGGAGTCGTATTATAGGCCGGTACGGCTTCCAGTTTCATATCATCTGCCAGTTGAAGCACATCACCGTTCTTCATTTCCTGTCCTCTGTTCAGCATTTTCCGGCAATTAGGATTGGCAATAATTCTGGTCCCGCTTGTTTCGATAGCTGCTATTGCTTTGGTATCGAAATGGTCTCCATGTTCATGCGTAATCAGGATGAAATCCGCCTTCGGCTGTTGTGTATAGTCGGCGTAATCGGATATTGGATCAACGAATATTTTTTGTCCTGCATATTCCAGCAATAAGCTCGCATGTCTGAAGAAAGTGATCTTCAGGCTTTTCCCATTTTGGGTGGTAAATGAATCCATTTCAAAGTTTTGCATCTTTGTAGTCAGGTTAGTTGGGTTGTTAAATGAATGGGAATAAGAAAATCCGTAAGAAAAGCATAATACGAATGCTAATAATAGATTCTTTTTCATATCTGTACAGAATTTGGTTCCCTGCAAAGATAAACATCCGGGAAGATTTATCGGTTCATATTTGAATGATTCTTTGCGAAATTAACTTTCTTTTTGTGGAAAATAAGAAGGTACGGGAATGAAATATTTCCCGTGCCTTCTCTTATTATTTTATGCCTTTACGGTATTCTTATGCGTTCAATGCCTGTTCGATATCAGCAATAATATCATCCGCATTTTCGATACCTACCGATAGACGGATCAAGTCCGGGCGTACACCTGCTTCCATCAGTTGCTCATCCGTCAACTGGCGGTGAGTATGGCTCGCCGGATGGAGCACGCAACTACGTGCATCCGCCACGTGAGTAACGATCGCAATGAATTCCAGTGAATCCATAAACTTGATAGATACGTCACGTCCGCCTTTCAGTCCGAAGGAGATGACTCCGCAGGAACCATTCGGCATATATTTCTGTGCAAGGCTGTAATATTTATTGTCCGGCAGTCCGCAATAGTTTACCCAGGCAACTTTCTCATTTTTAGAAAGATATTCGGCTACTTTCTGCGCATTACGGCAGTGTTGAGGCATACGCAGGTGCAACGTTTCAAGTCCCAGATTCAATAAGAAAGAATTTTGCGGGCTTTGGATGCTGCCGAGGTCACGCATCAGTTGGCAGTTGCTTTGGTGATATAAGCACCTTTGCCGAATGCTTTGGTATAAGTCAGTCCGTGGTATGACTCGTCCGGAGTACAAAGTCCCGGGAATTTTTCAGCATGAGCATCCCAGTCAAAATTACCGCTGTCTACGATACAGCCACCTACGCTTGTAGCGTGTCCGTCCATGTATTTGGTAGTAGAATGAACCACGATGTCAGCTCCCCATTCAAATGGGCGGCAGTTGATCGGGGTCGGGAAAGTGTTGTCAACAATCAAGGGAACCCCGTGACTGTGTGCGATGCGTGCAAATTTCTCAATATCCAGTACTTCAAGAGAAGGGTTGGAAATCGTTTCACCGAATAAAGCTTTTGTATTCGGTTTGAAAGCTGCAGAAATTTCTTCTTCGCTGGCATCCGGATGAACGAAAGTCACATCGATGCCTAGCTTCTTCATGGTCACGCCAAACAGGTTGAACGTACCTCCGTAAATAGCGGAAGAGCAAACAAAGTGATCTCCTGCCTGACAGATATTAAAAATGGCATAGAAGTTGGCAGCCTGGCCGCTGGAAGTCAGCATAGCGGCTACACCACCTTCAAGGGCAGCGATTTTGGCGGCAACAGCGTCATTCGTTGGATTTTGCAGGCGGGTATAAAAGTAACCACTGTCTTCCAGGTCGAACAGGCGGGCCATCTGCTCGCTGGTATCGTATTTGAAAGTTGTACTTTGATAGATGGGCAATACGCGTGGTTCGCCTTTTTTAGGCGTCCATCCTGCCTGTACACACAGGGTTTCCGGTTTGAATTGTTTTGCCATAATGTTATCGGGTTTTAATGTTTTATTTCAAAAAATGTTTTAATGCTGCAAAAGTAGGGAAAATAATTGTATTTTTGCCCTGTTTATGAGTGAAATGATACTCTTGCGAAGGAGATAGTTAATGTAGTTATGAAAAATAAACTCTATATTCTTTTATTCTTAGCTTTTCTTTTTTCGGGCACAACTCTTTGGGCACAGCGGAAGGCAACCCCGAAGGCGGGTGAAGGTATCTCTTCTTTTCTATTAAGGCACAACCGCTCTCCGAAGAAGTATTACGACGACTTTATTGAGCTGAATAAACAGAAACTGGGAAAGAACAATGTGCTTAAAGTGGGCGTGACGTATGTTATTCCTCCCATCAAGAAATCACCTTCCGGAAATACCGGGACAAAGCAACAATCTCCGAAAGCTAAATCAACAAAAATAGGAACTACCCTCAATCAGCCTCTGTTTGGAAAACAACTGGCTGATGTGAAAGTCACTTCCAACCGTCTTGCCGGTGCTTGCTTCTATGTGGTCAGCGGACATGGAGGTCCTGATCCGGGTGCTATCGGGAAAGTTGGTAAATACGAACTGCACGAAGATGAATACGCTTATGATATTGCCCTTCGTCTGGCACGTAACCTGATGCAGGAAGGGGCCGAAGTCCGTATTATCATTCAAGATGCTAAAGATGGTATCCGTGATGATTCATACCTGTCAAACAGTAAACGGGAGACTTGTATGGGTGATCCAATTCCTTTGAATCAGGTGCAACGCTTACAGCAACGCTGTGATAAAATAAACGCTCTTTACCGGAAAGACCGTAAGAACTACTCTTATTGCAGGGCGATTTTTATTCATATTGATAGCCGTAGTAAGGGAAAACAAACGGATGTCTTTTTCTATTATTCGAATAAAAAGGGAGAAAGCAAACGATTGGCAAATAATATGAAAGATACGTTTGAGTCAAAATATGATAAGCATCAACCCAACCGGGGCTTTTCCGGCACAGTAAGCGGGCGTAACTTATACGTACTTTCCCATACCACTCCCGCTTCCGTCTTTGTGGAGTTGGGTAATATCCAGAATACGTTCGATCAGCGTCGGTTGGTGATGAATTCCAATCGTCAGGCACTCGCCAAATGGCTGATGGAAGGCTTCCTGAAAGACTATAAGGAGAAGAAATAACATTTTTACTTCTCCTTTCGTGAACAAAATAAAAATCTGAATGTTTTATATATGCAAATCGCCTGATGGCTACTTGTAGGTATGCGAATATATATAGGCTAGTGAATATGCCTCCCCGGCATAACAGGAAGATTGCATAGTAGTTTTGTCGTGTTTTATTTTGTGTTTGTGTTGTGACGGTGCTGCGATGTGAATCGGGGTACCGTTTTTTCGTTTCTCTTGAATTCCTTAAAGGGCGTGTTATTTCATTTTCTTATCATATTATTGAATAAATCTTATCAATCCTGATGACAAAATACCGGAAATTCCTGATGTTT
>ENA-OQIG01000735-OQIG01000735.1-human-gut-metagenome-genome-assembly--contig:-NODE-735-length-17334-cov-5.754519_pt1 | contig 17334 bp, 14 predicted proteins | sample MGYA00242576_ERZ504741 | MGnify/ENA primary metagenome ERZ504741 (study PRJEB26092, sample SAMD00036436) | human gut metagenome | host: Homo sapiens | study: EMG produced TPA metagenomics assembly of... | reverse complement strand
TAGTAAAGAAAAGGATAGCTAATAATGAGCAACTTTAAGACCGTACAATCCCCCGAACAAAACACTAGAGCATATCACTAGTTAAGAAAATAAGCCCGTTAATTATCAATAATGGAATCAAATCCATAACAGGACTGTTATATATATACTCATATTTTTTCTTTTATTATTCATGATATTTTCCTGTCTTTAAATATAACGCCCATACCATATTAACAAAAAAGAAAGCGTCTCACTGAGGTAACAAGTTAGTGAAGCAAAGATACAGAAATAAACAGGGAAATATATTTCTGCTAATCTATATTTTAGAAAGTATCCGGATTCTCTGCAAACTTTGATATGATTCTTATCCGCCTTAGGATAAAGTTGTTGATATATAAGGTGGTGCCCGATCTGCTTTGTAGTAAACGCCTCACTTTATCGAGGCGGAAAAATCCGATTCCGCATGATAGCATCCTGTAAAAAAGGAGTACTGTCAAAATCCAAGATTACTCCACATTCGGTCTTTATGAATACGACAAGCCCCCCAATGATATGCGCAAAAGAGTAAGACGCCTTTTCAATTATCAGAGAAGGGAAGCGCATTGTTTCTATTCTGTATATGCCGGAATACCCGGATCATTTTGTCCATGTATGCTCTGGTCTGTATTTCTTTACAAACAGCTCCGGTCTGTCCGTGGCCAGCACATCCACCCCGAGTTCAATAGCTTTCCGGTCAGACTCTTCTACATCGTCAGTACCCAGTGCCAATGCAAGCACCTTCAATCCTTTCTTATGGCACCGTTCCACCAGGAGCTTATCCAGTGAATCGATCCGAATAACCGCAATATTGGGATTTATTTCAGCTATAACCTTATCAAGTTCGGCACCACCTCCTACATACGCCTGTAATGTCCGAATTTCAGGAGCCACTTGGCGAAAAGCTTTTGCTCCTTGTCCGACCAGAAAGTAAATGTACAATTCTCTAACATTCCTTCCCTGCGAACCAGATCCAGCAACTGTCCAAAGTCTCCCGTACGATAATCGAGCGTCAGCTTCAGACCGTTCTGTTTAGCCTTCCGCAATAAAACGTCCAACCGGGGAACACACTGTCCGCTGAACTTTTCGCCAAACCATGAACCTGCATCCAATGTATCGATGTCTGCCGAAAGCCACTCTCTAATCAGCCCGGTTCCATTCGTCGTACGATCCAAGGTAGAATCATGCAATAAATAGAATACGCTGTCCTTACTGATACAAATATCACATTCCATGAAGTCAATCTTATACTTTATACATGAATCCGCCGAAGCCAGCGTATTCTCCGGAGCAATACAGTCCGCTCCCCGGTGTCCGCTCAGTTCCGGCAAGCGGATAGGTTCACTCTTACATGCTCCCATCCATAAAGCTAAGAATGCATAAACGACTATTGAAAATATCTTAGAAAATCTTTTTTCCACTCTGACTATACTCTATCAATGTTTTATAATAGTAGCGGCAAAGATACACAAATCTCTCCTTGCTTGTTTACCTTCAGAAAGCATTTTATAAAAAACAACCTGCCTTTTTTCTCCCCAATCCACATTCCGGGAGCAAAAAGACAGGTTGTCTTACAATCAGTTATCTGACCGGTTTATTCTTTCTCGCCAAAAGCAAGATCACCCGCATCACCCAATCCGGGAACAATATAAGAGTGTTCATTTATCTCAGGATCGATAGCTGCACACCAGATTGTAGTTTTATCCTCCGGCAGAATACTGGCTATATGATCGACAGCCCTTTGGCTGGCAATAATCGAAGCAACATGAATTTCAGACGGATGTCCCTTCGTCAACATGGCCTGATAACTCAGTTCCATACTTCCGCCGGTGGCAAGCATCGGATCTGTAATGATAAGAGTTTTCCCGTCGATACGCGGTGAAGCGATGTATTCAATATGTATGTCGAATTTCAACGTATCCTTGTACTTACGATAAGCAGACACAAAAGCGTTCTCGGCATAATCGAAATAGCTCAGGAATCCTTGGTGGAAAGGCAACCCGGCACGAAGAATCGTACTAATAACCAATGGATTGTCCGGTGTTCTGACAGGTGCTATCCCCAATGGAGTTTGTATCTCCTTCACCGAATAAGCAAACGTCTTGCTCATTTCATAAGCCATCACCTCGCCGATACGTTCAATGTTGCGACGAAAACGCAAACGGTCGTTCTGAACCTCAACGTTCCTTATCTCTGATACATACTGATTCAATATTGAGTCTGTCTCACTTAAATTAATAATCTTCATCTTTTCAACTGCGTTTTAATATTCAGGTTTTATACGGTGCAAAGTAAGTGATAATCTTTCAATTTGCAACGTTCAGTTTGCAGATATTGTTACGTAAACATAAAACGGTTTCTATTAAAGAAAAATTTCTCTAATATATTCTTTGTTTCCAAAGAAAGCATTACTTTTGTAGTCGATTTACAAGGGGATGTTTAAAAACATTCCATTCCGAACGCCAGAAAGAGATAATAAACAATATACCAATTTTAATTAATTCAAAAGAAAATGGCAAATTTAGATTTAAGCAAGTACGGTATTACAGGTGTAACTGAAATCCTGCACAACCCGTCTTACGATGTTTTGTTCGCTGAAGAAACAAAACCAGGTCTGGAAGGCTTTGAAAAAGGTCAAGTAACAGAATTGGGTGCTGTAAACGTAATGACTGGCGTTTACACAGGCCGTTCTCCTAAAGATAAATTCTTCGTTAAGAATGAAGCTTCTGAAAATTCAGTATGGTGGACTTCTGAAGAATACAAGAACGACAACAAACCTTGTTCAGAAGAAGCTTGGGCTGACCTGAAAGCTAAAGCCGTTAAAGAACTTTCTAACAAACGCCTGTTCGTTGTTGATACTTTCTGTGGTGCTAACGAAGGTACTCGCATGAAAGTACGTTTCATCATGGAAGTAGCTTGGCAGGCACACTTCGTAACTAACATGTTCATCCGCCCGACAGCTGAAGAACTTGCTAACTACGGAGAACCTGATTTCGTATGCTTCAACGCTTCTAAAGCAAAAGTTGATAACTACAAAGAACTGGGTCTGAACTCAGAAACTGCTACAGTTTTCAACCTGAAGACTAAAGAACAAGTTATCCTGAATACTTGGTACGGTGGTGAAATGAAGAAAGGTATGTTCTCAATCATGAACTACATGAACCCGCTTCGTGGTATCGCTTCTATGCACTGCTCTGCTAACACAGATATGGAAGGAACTAGCTCTGCTATCTTCTTCGGTTTGTCTGGTACAGGTAAGACTACTTTGTCTACTGACCCGAAACGTAAATTGATCGGTGACGACGAACACGGATGGGACAACGAAGGTGTATTCAACTACGAAGGTGGTTGCTACGCTAAGGTTATCAACCTGGATAAAGAAAGCGAACCGGATATCTTCAACGCTATCAAACGTGACGCTCTGTTGGAGAACGTAACAGTAGCTGCTGATGGCAAAATCAATTTCGCTGACAAATCAGTAACAGAAAACACTCGTGTTTCTTATCCTATCTACCACATCGAAAACATCGTTAAACCGGTGTCTAAAGGTCCTCACGCTAAACAAGTTATCTTCTTGTCAGCTGATGCCTTCGGTGTATTGCCTCCGGTATCTATCTTGAACCCGGAACAAGCTCAGTACTACTTCCTGTCTGGATTTACAGCTAAATTGGCTGGTACAGAACGTGGTATCACTGAACCGACTCCGACATTCTCTGCTTGCTTCGGTGCTGCATTCTTATCATTGCACCCAACTAAATATGCAGAAGAATTGGTTAAGAAGATGGAAATGACCGGTGCTAAAGCATACTTGGTTAACACAGGATGGAACGGAAGCGGTAAACGTATTTCTATCAAAGATACTCGTGGTATCATCGACGCTATCCTTGACGGTTCTATCGACAAAGCTCCTACTAAGGTTATTCCTTTCTTCGACTTTGTTGTTCCTACAGAACTTCCGGGTGTTGATCCGAAGATCCTTGATCCTCGTGATACTTACGCTGATCCTGCACAGTGGAATGAAAAAGCAAAAGACCTTGCCGGTCGCTTCATCAAGAACTTCGCTAAGTTCACTGGAAACGAAGCTGGTAAGAAGTTGGTTGCTGCTGGTCCGAAACTCTAATCAGACAAAGTTAACAACTTTAAATAATCGAAAGGCGACTCTGCAAAGGGTCGCCTTTCTTTTTTTGTCCTGTACCGCACAAGAACCTACCGACTAAAAAATCTCTTCTCAATTAACATTGTTAATGCCGCTTGCATATCACTTTCTTCCTATATGCAAACAACAAGTCTTTTGCGCCTAAAAGATTTGTTATCTGTCATCAAAACACTTATTTTAAGACCATGTTAAAACAAGTATTTCAACAACCCAATGTACATTCTTCATCTTGCTGATTTTCAATATGTCAGATAGAAAAGAGCCCTATTACTGAAAGATATCATCCATTTGTTCTTCAAAGACATAATTATCATTCTGATAAGTACCTCTCGCTTCGAGATCAAAAGAAAAAATCAACCGAACGATATAATTCCCCGGTACGGAGACGAAATAAATCATACAAAGAATGAAATTTGCGTAAAGAATGGAATTATTTAATTTCCCAGAATACAATCAGCCCATTGGCAAAATCAACAACCTGATAAACGATATAATAAAAGTAGTGATAAACATTTCAACGGAAAAGTCGGCTAAGTTCTAACTGGACTTATTCTTTGTCCTATATATTGTTTGTTCTAAATCAGTTTTCTCAAAATTCCATCTACTACCGATGGAATACAGATTCGCCTCTAAATCCTTATATGGGACAAAAATAAAACGAATTTTAATAAGAAGCAAGAGATATTAATAAAATATTAAAAAATATAGGTTCACATTTACTATTTTATTTTTGATATATAGAGTGTCCCTTGTAAAAAAATGAAAGAATAAATCTTTTTGGGTAGAAACTTTGAATTGATTATTCGCTTATATTATTACTTTTTTCTGTAATATTTTCGGTAAAACTAACCATTTGTCTATTGCATATTTACGCATATCTATCTTTTCATATCACATTTCGTGTGATAATCAACCATATATATTCCTTCTATCCAAGTTCAGTTAGAACTGAGATAGCATTTATACCTATATTGCAAATAAACGAAATATATATACACTATTATAAAACATGACAAAATAATCCAAATGCCCCCTTTAAATAACTAAAATATAATTTTTAAGAAATGCCTATGACAAAGTAAAGACACAAAAAACTAAATGATACGGAGGAACACATTTCCATCTGTACAATCAAATCTTGAAAGAATTAACAAACGAATGTTTAACCGAACAATTTAGTGTATGACAGAAAAAACTAACCTGTTTCCGAGCCTAATCCGGTTTCGAGAAACAAATCGCCTGAAAATGGCAATCGCTGCTTCTATTATGCTATGGTGTGCTACACCTCAGCAAGCGGCAGCCGATACTTACGAAAAACACGAAATCGCCTCCGTACAACAGCAGAAAGTGAAAACGACAGGTACGGTAGTGGACCAGAACGGAGAAGCCATGATCGGTGTATCCGTCAAAGTAAAAGACAATGCTACCATGGGTGCCATTACTGACCTGGAAGGAAAGTTCTCTATCGACACCCCTAAAGGCGCTACACTCGAAATCTCCTACATTGGTTATAAAACCGTTACAGTCAAAGCAGAAGGTACAGCTCTCAACATTACGATGCAAGAGGATGCCGAAGTATTGGATGAAGTTGTTATCGTGGGCTATGGTTCACAGAAAAAAGTGAACGTAACCGGCGCTGTAAGTATGGTAGACTCTAAGGTAATTGAGTCACGTCCGGTCTCTAACGTATCACAGGCTTTGCAAGGTGTGGTTCCGGGTTTGAACTTGACAGTTCCTACTGCCGGTGGCGCATTGGATGCAGGAATGAATATCAGTATCCGTGGTGCGGGTACGATCGGTGACGGATCCAGTTCTTCTCCTTTAATCCTTATCGATGGTATGGAAGGAGATATGAACAGTATTAATCCTAACGATATCGAAAATATTTCTGTATTGAAAGATGCTGCCGCATCTTCTATCTATGGTTCACGTGCCCCGTTTGGTGTTATCCTGATCACTACCAAGAGTGGTAAAGCAGGCCGCACAAGCGTTAATTATAGCACTAATGTCCGTTTCAAATCTCCTATGTCGATGCCGGAAATGATGGACTCATGGAGTTTTGCCAACTATTGGAACGAGGCCGGTATCAACCAGAACGGTAATATCAAGTTCACTCAGGATGTAATGGATAAGATTCTGGCATTCCAGCAGGGAACCTTAACAGGACCGGATGCCGCCGGAATTTCCTGGCAAGACGGTGAGTGGAAGAAATATGCCGGTGCATGGGCCAATACAGACTGGTTTAAAGAACAGTATCACAGCATCGTATCCAATGAGCACAACATATCAGTGAATGGAGGTACAGATAAAGTGACTTATATGGTTTCAGCCGGTTACATGGGCGATAAGGGACTGACTCGCCATGGAGATGACCGCCTGACTCGTTATAACCTTTCAGGTAAAATCAACGCAACACTTTCTAAATATGTGAAGTTAATGTATAACACCAAATTTATTCGTGAGGATTATGACCGTCCCTCTTACCTGACGAGTAATTTCTACCACAATATCGCTCGCCGCTGGCCGACCAATCCGGTAAAAGACGCCAATGGATATTATCTGGATCATAGTGAAATTATTCAGATGGAAGAAGGTGGACGTGATGTGACTCAAAAAGATCAATTCTATCAACAGATTCAGTTGGTTGTTGAACCTTTGAAAGACTGGTTGATCCATGCTGAGGGTAACATGAAGATTGTCAATAATCAGAATCAGTGGGAAGTATTGCCTGTATATTATCACGATGGCGAGGGAAGCCCTGTTGCCATGGCATGGTTCGACGGATATACTCCGGGAATGTCACGTGTCAACCAAAGTTATTGGAAAGACAACAATTATTCTCTAAACCTGTATACTGATTATTTCAAGCAGATCGGTGATCATTACTTTAAAGTGATGGGAGGTTTTAATGCCGAATTGTATAAACGGACAAACTTATCAGGACAGCGTGATGAGTTGATCACTCCGGATGTTCCGACATTGAATACCGGTACTACTGAACAGAAAGCAAATGGTGGTTACTCCCACTGGGCAAATGCCGGTTTCTTCGGTCGTATCAACTATAACTATAAAGAACGTTATTTGTTGGAAATCAATGGTCGCTATGACGGATCTTCCCGTTTCATCGGAGACAAACGTTGGGGCTTCTTCCCATCATTCTCTGCCGGTTGGAATGTTTCTCGCGAACCCTTCTGGAGAGATCTGGAACACATTGTGAATAATTTCAAGATCAGAGGTTCATGGGGTGAATTGGGTAACTGTAACACAACTGCTTTCTATCCTTTCTATCAGACAATGCCTACAGGTGTTGAAAACAGCGGTTGGCTGATCAATGGAAAGAAACCGAATACAGCTTCTGCACCGGGCATTGTGAGTGCTGAAATGACATGGGAAACCGTTCGTTCATGGAATATCGGTTTTGACTTCGGTTTACTCAACAATCGTTTGACGGGTTCATTTGACTATTTCGTTCGTAATACACTTGATATGATTGGTCCGGCTCCACAATTACCGGCAACACTGGGTGCTACGGTTCCTAAGGTAAACAATGCGGATATGAAAGCATGGGGTTTTGAAGTGGAAGTTTCTTGGAGAGACCGTATTAAAGATTTTAATTATGGAGTGAAATTCGTTCTTTCCGATGACCAGAGAAAGGTAACACGCTATCCGAACGAAGAACTGAATAGAAACCAGTGGTATGCAGGAAGAATGGATGGTCTGGTTTGGGGATATGAGACAGTAGGTATTGCCAAGACAGATGCGGAAATGGAAGCACACCTGGCTTCATTACCCAATGGAGACAAAGCCAGCTAGGTAGTAAGTGGCTGCCGGTGACATCATGTACAAAGACCTGAACGGAGATGGTAAAATTTCTTCGGGAGACGGTACTTTGAATGATCTCGCGACTTAAAGGTGGTAGCCAATACTCAATTACGATTTAAATATGGTTTGACACTAGATGCATCCTGGAAAGGTTTCGATTTCAGTGCTTTCTTCCAAGGAGTAGGCAAGCGTGATGTTGTTGTCGGAGGACGTATTTCTGGGGAGCTAACGGACAAGGAATGTGCAGGCTGCTGCTTTCAAAGACCACATGGATTATTTCCGTCCGGAAGATACAGAAAGTGTATTTGGACCGAATGTAGATGCCTATTATCCGAGAGTCATCTTTGGCGGTGGCAGCAGTGAAGGTGGAAAGAATACTCTGACACAGTCACGTTACGTACAGAACGGTGCTTATATTCGTTTGAAGAACTTACAACTGGGTTATACTTTACCAAGCACTATCACAAAGAAATTTGCTGTAAATTCACTTCGTGTATATGTTTCGGGAGATAACTTATGGACAGGTACAAAGATGAGGGTATTCGACCCTGAAGTACTGGGTAGCACCGGTGATGCAGGAAAAGCATATCCTTTGGCAAGAGTGTGGTCTGTTGGTCTTAACGTAAACTTTTAATTGATACTTTTTATGAAAATAACATTCAAATATATAACTCTATCTCTGTTGGCCGGAGCGTCTTTACTGACCTCTTGCGAAGATTTTCTGGACAGAGAGCCGTTGGATTCGGTTACTCCGGATACATATCTTAAGAATGAAAGTCAATTGGCTGCCTATGCTATCAATGCATACAGTTTCAATATTCATAGTGGATATAATGGAGGTCCGATCGTATCAGACAATGGCACTGACAATCAAGCTACTGCATCACCCAATACGACTTATTGGGAACCGGGACAGTGGCGTGTAGGTACTTATGACGCATGGGGATTCGGCACTATCCGTAACCTGAACTATTTCCTGGAAATCGTGATCCCGCGTTGGGAAGCAGGAGAAATCGAAGGTGTTGAAAAGAACATTAAACAATATATCGGCGAGATATATTTCCTCAGAGCATGGGAGTATTTCAGCAAGCTACAGAATCTTGGAGACTTCCCTATCCTCACTAAGGTATTATCTGATAAGAAAGAAGATCTTATCGAAGCAAGTAAGCGTCGCCCGCGCAACGAAGTGGCACGTTTCATCCTTAGCGACCTGGATAAGGCTGCCGAACTGATGACTAACAGCCCCGTAGGTGGAAAAAATCGCCTGACACGTAACGCAGCATTACTGGTGAAGTCAAGAGTTGCTTTATCTGAAGCTACCTGGTTGAAATATCATAGAGGTACCGGACGTGTGCCGGGTGACGATACGTGGCCGGGAAAACAAAAAGATTACTTGAAGGACTTTACCATTAACGTCAATCAAGAAATTGACTTCTTCTTAACAGAAGCCATGGCTGCTGCCAAAGAAGTAGGAGATCAGATCACATTGACTGTGAACAGTAAAGAGGTGAATCCTACCTCTTCAGCTTCGGGATGGAATCCGTTCTTTGAAATGTATAATTCTAAAAATCTGGAAGATCTGTCAGAAGTTGTATTCTGGAAAGCTTATGATAAAGCACTCAGTGTAAACCACAATGCTACTTATTACACTTCTCGTGGAGGTGGTAATTATGGTTTTACAAAGGGATATGTCAAGACGTTCCTGATGGAGAACGGTTTGCCATGGTATGCTTCGAACAGCCAATATCAAGGAGATGACCATATCTATAAAGAGTTTCAGAACAGAGACTACCGTTTGAGACTGTTCTCGGCTTCGGAGTTGGATAGACTGCAAATGAAACAAGAGCCGGTAGAGAGTGATCCGACGACATGGAACGTACCTAAGATCCTGGAATTACCGGAAGGAAGAAACGTAACCGGTTACCACATCCGTAAAGCCATGTCATACGAAATAGCTCAGGGAAGCGGTGGTGATACTCACTTCTTGTCTGATTACGGCTGTGTTGTATTCCGTGGTGTAGAAGCTATGTTGAATTACATGGAAGCTTGTTACGAAAAGAACAGCAACCTGGATGCTACCGCAGAAAGTTACTGGAAAGCAATTCGTACACGTGCAGGTGTAGATCCGGATTTCAACAAAACAATTGCTGCTACTGATTATACTAAAGAAGATGACTGGGCTATTTATTCAGCTGGTCAGCCGGTAGATAAAACATTGTATAATATCCGTCGTGAACGTAGATGTGAGTTCATTGCAGATGGCATGCGAATGTGGGATTTGAAACGTTGGCGTGCGCTCGACCAAGTGAAGAATTATGTTATCGAAGGATTCAACCTGTGGGGAGGCGGTGCTGCTGAACTTTATAAAGACGATAAAGGTGAAAGTCGGTTGATTACAACCGGTGATCAAGCAAATGTTTCAAGTCAGGCTGCAAGCGGCAATAACTTGTGCCCTTACAGAATGACAGAAAAAAACAATACAATGTATAATGGATATACATGGACACCGGCTTGCTACTTGTATCCAATCGTATTCAGTGATTTCATGCTTTCATCTCCTGATGGTGATGTGAACAACTCACCTATTTATCAGAATCCGGGATGGCCTATTGAGGATGGTGCTTCAGCATTGGAATTACCGAATTAAGGATAAAGAAAAACCTAACATTTTTCAATAGGTTATTTTCAATAAGCGATTTATCGCTACTACGTGAGGCCTGTAAAAGGAAATCGAATCCTAAGGTCTCACTAAGCTAAAAAATCTTACCCAAGTTTACGCAGTTCAGCGTATTCTTGGGTAAGTTGTTTTTAAATGGTATTAAGTGCCATTTGGGTTATTCCTTATTATAGCTTTTATCAGAGACAAGAATGGGATGGTAAAATATGGTGTATCGGAAACACTATAAAGTCACACCGTTCAGCTCCACTTTCAGTTACATTCAAGTGCATGACCGGTGACTCCATCAATCTAATATTTCTATTTTTATATTTCTTCCTTGGAGAGGGTATGGGGGAATCCGATTGTGTTTCCGTGCCTTTTCAAATTATTAGCAAAATAGCTTGTGATTTTTTCCAAGTTCTTTCAGTACTTAGGAATTATACGAAAAGACAACAGATAGCTCTTAGGACCAGTTAACCATTGCATTTGCAATTATTAGTATTTATTATGGGGCCAAAGATAATAAGAAGTTAATATCCCCGCAACTTTTTACTATATTTTTTTATACCAACATAATTTATATAATAAAGATTTAATAGAATTAAGATTTTTATTTATCCGGTTAGCACTGAGATGGCAGAAGAAACATGCGGATAGCGTTCACAACTCTTCCCATAAACAATAATCAACTATATTTCAGATGCATATATAAGTAAAAGGTAGAAAATAGGTATTATACCTCCCACTCAGAAGCATTAAAATATTCGACCAAGCATCTTCACCGTTTTACACTCCGTTTAGTACACCATTAATAATCAATCTAATACAGATGGTAAAAGTACTGAAAGAACCTATCTCATGTAGCTCTATTTTTTCCAGATAGCAATCAGCATAGTTCAGCAAGGTTATTGAACAGACTTAATATTATAAACCAAAAGCTAATGCCTATGAGAACCTGAAAAAATCCCCTCAAACCGATGTAGATTAGACAGTCTGATCTATATCCTCCAAATCACATTTTATGTTTAACCGAATAATTTAATGTATGACAAAAAGAACTTGCCAATTTCCGAAGCACACATGCCTTCGAGAATCAACTTTTTGAAGATAGCAGGTATCAGTCTCCTGCTATTCTGCACGACATCACAAATTGCCGTAGCAGACAGTTATGAAAAAAATGCTGTCACAGCCACACAGCAGAGTAAAACAGAGAAAATAACAGGTAAAATAGTCGATGAGAGCGGAGAGGCCATCATCGGTGCCTCGGTAAAAGTACAAGGAAGCACTATCGGTACCATCACCAATATGGAAGGAGAGTTTATGATACCGAATGTCCCCAACAAGGCCGTACTCGAAATCAGCTACATCGGATACAAGCCCTTAGAAGTCGCTGTCGGAAAATCCAAAGATTTACGCATCACGATGGAAGAAGACACTAAAACGCTGGATGAAGTCATCGTAGTAGGTTACGGTACGACTTCTAAACGTAAAACAACCGCCGCCATTGCCAGTGTCAATACAGAAGACATTATCAAAGCACCGACGGCAAACATCACCCAAAGCCTGGCAGGACGTGCTCCCGGTCTGTTGGTCACAACCAGCGGAGGCGGTCTGAATAACTTTTCCAGTGTCTCTATCCGTGGAGGGGGCACTCCGCTTTATGTAATAGACGATGTGATTTCCGAAGAGCGAGATTTCCGCAATCTGAATGCTGAAGACATCGATCAGATCACAATCCTGAAGGACGCCGCTTCTACCGCCGTTTACGGAGCACGTGCTGCCAACGGTATCGTAATGATAGTAACCAAGCAAGGCAAAGCAGGGAAAATGAGCGTCAATTATAACTTTAACTATAACTGGAGCCAACCTGCCAATATGCCCAATAAGCTGGATGCCCACGATGCAGCCTTCTACAAGAACATGAGTATGACCAATGACGGATTGGCACCGGCCTATACGGACGATGAACTGGAACTGTTCCGCAACGGATCAGATCCACGCAGATATCCTAATACGGACTGGCAAAAACTCTGTTTGAAGAACTTCGCACCGGAAATGCAACATACCCTGACTGTCACCGGTGGTAGCGAAAAGATAAAAGCATATACCTCTTTGGGGTTCTACGATCAGAAGTCACTCTATAAGTTCGATGTAAACAGTTTCAAACGCTACAACTTCCGCACAAATATCGTAGCAGATTTCAAAGAAATAGGTTTGAAAGTAACTTCCAGCATCGAAGCTTACAAAACGGACTTAAGATCGCCTAATGCCAAATCGGGAGACAGCTATTATCACACCTGGGGACACATCCAGAATAAAGCCCCCTGGGAAATAGCATACAATCCGAACGGACAAATATTCAACACACCGGATAACCCATTGATGGAGATCTCCCCCGACGCCGGATACACTAAAAACGAAAACCTCAGTGCCATAGCAAACCTCGCACTGGAGTGGAGCGTACCTTATGTACCGGGCCTACGATTGAAAGCACTGGGTAACTACCGCATCAACAACGACAAGTCAAAAAGTTGGAAAAAATCACCTTTAGCATACGATTGGGATGGCAACCCCAACGATCCCGGCAAACCTTCACTGAGCAAGTCTTATTCAAACTGGTCATCGTACACCGTGCAAGGCTTTGCCAATTATGACCGTACTTTCAATCAGGTACACACAATCAGCGCCACAGCCGGTATCGAAGCCTATAAACTCTTTAAAGACGATGCCTCGTTATCCCGCGAAGAATATTTGCTGGACGTAGACCAGATCGGTGCAGGTCCTGTATCTACAGCCAAAAACAGTTCTTCGGAAGGTGAAGAAGCGCGTGCCGGTGTAGTAGCCCGACTGAAATATGACTATGCCAGCAAATATGTGGCCGAGGCCAGCCTCCGTTACGACGGTAGCGACAATTTCCCGCGAGGTAAACGCTGGGGAACATTCTATGCCGGCTCTCTTGCATGGGTCATTTCGGAAGAAAGCTTCTGGCAGACATTAAAAGACCGTCATATCTTCGACCAGTTCAAGGTAAGAGCTTCTTATGGCGAGATCGGTTCAGACGCCATCGGACGCTATGCTTACCTGCAATCATACGGACTGAACGACCGTGGCTACCTGCTTAACGGAAGTTGGTATCCGGGATTTTCCGAAGGTGCCTTGGTCAGCAAAGACATTACCTGGTATACTACCCGCGACTTTAACATCGGATTCGATTTCGGATCGCTCAACAACCGTCTTTCGGGTTCTGTAGACTATTTCCGCAAGAGCACCAAAGGTTATCTGACCTCTCCGTCGGCAGTAGCTTATACCGACCGTTGGGCATCGCATTACCCCAAGTAAAGTCAAATGGCGAGTTCATCGCCAAGGTGCCGAGTTCATCCTGCAATGGAAAGAGAAAAGAGGTGATTTTGAATACACACTTTCGGGCAATTTCACCTACTTCGACCAATACTGGAACATCAATCCGAACGAAGCGGAAACCGATACCAAAAACCCATACAAACGTACTACACAAGCCAAAGGATATTGGGGTATCGGATACGACTGCCTGGGTTATTATCAGAATCAGGAAGACATCATGAACTCACCCAAACGTCAGAGTTCCGTCAACTTAGGTGCAGGCGACCTGAAATACAATGACTTCAACGGCGACGGTATCATTGACGGTTCCGACCAGCACCGCATCGGCAAAAACAGTATGCCCCGCGGCCAATACGGCTTCAGTGCCGACTTGAACTACAAAGGCTGGTTCATGAACATGCTGTGGCAGGGAGCTACTCCGGCCGACCTTTATATGGGCGGTATGATTCAGGGAAGCCAAAGCGGCAGCGGTTATCCTCCTGTTATCTATGACTTCCAGACCGACGTATGGACTCCGAATAATACGGGAGCCCGCTATCCACGTTTGAGAAGTACGGCAAGCTACAACGGCAGTAACAACTACGGCAGCTCAGACTTCTGGCTGATCAACACAGGCTATCTTCGCCTGAAGACATTATCCATCGGCTACGACTTCAAACATAAACTACTCAAAAGAGTGGCATGGATGAATAAATGCAACGTTTCTCTGAATGGTTATAACTTACTGACTTTCAGCAAAGCGAATAAGTTCGACATCGACCCGGAAATCGGCGACGGCAACCTCTACACCTATCCGGTTTCAAGAGTATACTCCATCAGTGTCAACGTAGGATTCTAAATAGTATGAACTTAAAAAGAAGACAATATATGAAATTCATAAAATACATCACTCCTGCGCTCTTTTGCGCAGCACTGACACTCCAGAGCTGTGAACACTTCCTGGATACGAAGCCTATGGAATCTTATTCGGAAGACCTCGTCTGGAGCCTAAAATCGACAGCGGACGCTTTTGTATTGCAAACCTACAACAATGTCCTCCCCTTCTATCACGATATCCGCACGGAGGAACAATGGACCTTGAATTCGGTCATGCGCCAGAACTGCCCGAATGAAGCCAGAGATCTTATGAACCGTGACTGGTCATGGGGATTCAACCAGTTCGGCACCATCCGCCGATGTAACCTGATCATCGAAAAATCGCAAGCATCTACAGGTTTGTCCGATGCAGATAAAAAAGCATTGGTAGCCGAAGGAAAGATGCTGCGTGCAATGACCTATTATTATATTGCCAAGCATTGCGGACGTGTGATCTGGGTAGACCATGTATTGGCTGAAACGGATGAATTCAACTTACCGCTCACAGAATCTATCGACAAAACGTACGACCTGATCCTGAAAGATATAGATGATGCCATCGCAGGACTGCCCGAAACCTCCCTGCAAGGCGTATCAATGCCAATGCAGCCCGTGCGCTGAAATCAGAAGTATGCCTGACAGCTGCTGCCTACAGCACAGACGACACCCGCAAGAAGTCACTCTTCGAACAGGCCGTAGCTGCAGTAGACGGTATACAAGGATACACACTGGACAGCAATTACGGCAGTATGTTCAACCAGGATGGTGCCAGGACATCTCCCGAAATCATTCTGGCACAATATTACAGCAAGGATAACACCAACGGTGCAGGTACACTTATGCAGGAGATGCTTCCCAACCAGAGCAACAAACGCCTGGAAGACTACGGAGGACGTCCGTTCTTCAATCAGGACCTGGTGTTTGAATGCTGGCTGGAACACTCACCTTCCCAGAATCTGGTGGACGATTATTTAGTAATAGACCAGATTACCAACCAAGGAGTGAAATGGAATGAGTCGACCCAGTTCGTGAACAACACGACACCATTATCCAATGCCGACGTAGCGACATGGCTGTAGATGCCAAGGAGCTGGATGACAACAGCCTGGCATATCGGACAAACAGCAACGCTCCGGACGTGCAGATCAATGACTTTATGTACAAGAACCGTGACCAACGCTTCTATCACTCCATCCAGTATGATTCGTGCATGTTCTACAATGAGCTGATCACTCTTCATAAGGGCGGAAACCTGCATAGGACAGCCGTAGACGGTAAGACACCGGGCAACGGATACATCCCCATAACGAACTACATCTGGCGCAAATATATCTATGTCAATGCCGAACGCATCTTCTGGAACAATCCGACCGACTACCATTATGTCATCTTCCGCTACGGACGTGCATTGTTGAATAAGGCCGAAGCCTTGCTCGGATTGGCCCAATACGATGCCTCCAAAGTGAGCAATGCGGTAGCCACATTCAACCGGACACGTACCACTCACGGCAATCTGCTCCTTCCATCGCCACTTCACTGGCCGACGCATGGCACGATTATAAGATTGAACGTCACGTAGATCTGGCTCTGGAAGGCGATTACTACTGGAGTCTGTTACGCTGGGGCATGTACGGCGGCGAAGCCAATCACGGGAAACCCGCAGGAGACATCATTCCGGAATTGAGTTCACCGGCCACCTTTGTTGAGATCAGCCAAGACAGACATCGCATGTTTGTAGGTACTGTAGGATATACCAATGCCGACCGTACATTCTCCAAGAAACGCTACCTGTTCCCGATCACACAAAGCATCATCAATGCCAACTCCGCCATCAATGACAGCGACCAGAACCCGGGATGGTAAACCTAACAGTTCATTCATTAAATAAATTAAGAAGAAAATAATATGAAGAGAATCAAATTATCAGATACTAAATGGTTTATGTTACTGCTGCTGATGTGTGTCCCCATCATCAGTTCTTGCAGTAAAGAAGATCTGCCCGCCTACGAAGAGGCGGAAATAACCAAAGTAGGTGCTTATCACCGCTTCTACTCCGGTGATAAGGATGCCATCACGGGAGAAAACATTGTAGCCGAAAAAGAGCTGGACCGTACAAACAATATCGACTCGGAGCACGGTGTAGCCACTGCCGTATTTACAATTCCTGCCGCAGGGGGCAAATTCACAGAGGCCGAACGCGCTAAAGTGTCATTGAGTAACCTCGTGGTTTACGTCAATGTATCTACCGCCGCCCGCGTCACCCCATTGGACGGTTCACCCAAATTCGGTGTTCCTGCCGATTGGACCCGGGAGCATAAATACAGCGTAATGGCTGCCGACGGTACAAAGAAAATCTGGACAGTGAAAGTTACTCTGAATAAATAAGTCCCCCACTCGATTATGACTCGTAGAAGTCACAGATTCAATAGGTAAGTATTGCTTAATTATCAGATGTTCTCTGAAG
>ENA-OQIG01000734-OQIG01000734.1-human-gut-metagenome-genome-assembly--contig:-NODE-734-length-17346-cov-4.403566_pt1 | contig 17346 bp, 16 predicted proteins | sample MGYA00242576_ERZ504741 | MGnify/ENA primary metagenome ERZ504741 (study PRJEB26092, sample SAMD00036436) | human gut metagenome | host: Homo sapiens | study: EMG produced TPA metagenomics assembly of... | reverse complement strand
AGCAGTTTCTCAGATTAAGGTGTTTGATGTAGGTGCAGAGGCTTTTCCTCCGGCTCTGTATGACAAGATTCGCAGAGTAAACCCGGATGCTTATATTATGAATGGTTATGGACCTACGGAAACTACCATCAGCTGTACCATGAAGGTAATTACGGACAGCAGAAACATTACCATTGGTACGCCTAACGGTAATGTGAAGGTATATATTGTAGATAAAGAGAATAAGATCCTTCCGGACGGAGAGACCGGAGAGCTTGTGATCGCAGGACTGGGTGTTGGCAGAGGTTATATGAATCTGCCGGATAAAACAGAGGCTGTATTCATTGATCTTAACGGAGAGAGAGCTTATAAGACCGGTGACCTTGCAAGGATCAGCCTGAGGGTGAGATTGAATTTTTCGGAAGAATAGACAATCAGATCAAGCTTCGCGGTCTGAGGATTGAGCTTGGTGAGATCGAGGAAGTGATCAATTCCTATGAGGGAATCATTACCAGCATTACTCTGCCTGTAGATAACAAATTCCTCTGCTGCTATTTTATGGCTGACCGCCAGATCAATACAGAGGAGCTTTCTGCCTATGCATCAGAGTCCCTGGCTCATTATATGGTTCCTGAGGTTTTTGTCCAACTGGAAAAGATGCCTGTGACACAGAATGGCAAAATTGATAAGAAAGCACTGCCAAAGCCGGTTGCACAGCCAAAGAATCTGAAAGAACCCCAGACTCCTATGCAGAAGAAGATTTTTGAAATCGTTGCAGACGTTGTGGAGAATGATTTTTTTGGAACTGACACAAGTTTTTACAGGGCGGGGCTGTCTTCTATCAGTGCCATGAAGCTTTGTATTCTGATCTCAGAGGAATTCGGAGTGACTGTGAAAACTAGTGATATCCACGAAAACAATACGGTGGAGAAACTGGAAAAATATGTGATGCTTGCACCGAAGATCAGAACCTATGAAAAGAGAGAAGTTTACCCTCTTACCGGCTCCCAGAAGGGTATTTTTGCAGAGTGCATGAAGAATCCTGAGAGTACGGTATACAATATTCCGTTCCTGTTTGAACTGGAAAGCTCTGTTGACGTTCAGAAGCTGTCAGATGCCATTTCTCAGATGATCGCTGCACATCCGTATCTGCTGACAAAGGTTTATTTAAGTGACAGCGGAGAGATGGTGCAGAAGCCTTGTGAGGAAGCCTTTGTACCAGAGGTGGTCCAGATCACAAATGAGCAGTTTGAAAAGATAAAAGATGAGCTGGTGCGTCCCTTTAAGCTGGAAAAGGGACGGCTGTTCCGGGCGGGGATTTATGTGACAGAAGACAGGAAATATCTTTTTACAGATTTCCACCATATTCTGGCAGATGGTAATTCCTATGATATTATTTTTGAGGATATCGATCGAGCCTATCTGGGTGAGAAATTGGAGAAAGAATCCTACACAGGCTTTGATGCTGCCCTTGATGAAGAACAGCAGATGAAAGAGGGAAAATATAAGAAGGCCGAGAAATATTATGACAGTATTTTCGAGGGAATTGAGACAGAATCCCTGCCTCTTCCTGACTGCTCAGGAAAGACTCCTGAGAGAGGATATCTGTCGATGCCTGTGGACACCGGAGAGTCTCTGGTACTTTCTGCCTGCGAGAAGCTGGGGGTTACTCCAAACATTCTGTTTACAGGTGTATTCGGCATTCTCATGAGCAGATATTCCAATTCCGAGGAGAGTCTTTTTGCAACTATTTATAATGGAAGAAATGATTCCAGACTGGAGAATACAGTCTGCATGCTTGTAAAGACTCTGCCGGTTTACTGTTCCTGTGATCCGAAAGTTACCATACAGGCCTATATGACAGAGCTCTCTGAGCAGATTCTGTCTTCCATGGCAAATGATATTTTTCCGTTCTTCTGATATCTGTGCAAAGTACGGGATTAATTCTGATCTGGTATTTGCATATCAGGCAGAGCTTGGGGATGATTTCCCAATCGGTGATACCGTTGCCAGGGGTCATGACCTTTCTCCGGATATGTCAAAGATGCCTCTGCTGATCCAGGTAAGAGAATACGATCATAAATATGTGCTTACTGCAGAATACCGCAGTGATATGTACAGTGAAGCCTTTGTACGTGGAATATTGGAATCCTATGAGGCAGCTATGGATTCCCTGCTGAAAGCAAAATATATTTCGGAAGTTTCTGTTCTTTCCCAAAATGGAGCGGACAATTTCGGAATTTAATAATACTGCCTGCGAATATGACAGAAGTAAGACCATCGCTGATATGTTTGAGGAGCTGGTACAGACCATTCCTGACCATACGGCTGTGGTATTTAAGGATAAAAAATATACTTACAGAGAACTGGATGAGATCAGCGACAGACTTGGAAAATATATCGCATCCCAGGGAATTGGCAGTGAAGATGTTGTTTCCATTCTGATCCCCCGCTGTGAATATATGGCGATCGCGCCGATGGGCGTGATAAAGGCAGGTGCAGCTTACCAGCCTCTGGATCCAACCTATCCCAGGGACCGCCTGATGTACATGATGGAGGATTCCTCTGCAAAGCTTCTCATTGCTGACAGAGAGCTTCTTCCTCTGGTAGACGGATATAAAGGACCGGTGCTGTTTACAGATCAGATCTGGCAGCTGGAGGATAGGGATGTTGTGCTTAAGAAGCCGCAGCTGCATGATCTGTTTATCCTTTTGTATACTTCCGGTTCCACAGGTGTGCCAAAGGGCTGTATGCTGGAATATGGAAATATTACTGCTTTTTGTCACTGGTTCAAGAGATATTATGGCATAGATTCGGAGTCCAGGATAGCTGCATATGCTTCCTTTGGTTTTGATGCCTGCATGATGGATATTTACGGTGCCATCACAAACGGTGCACAGCTTCACATTATTCCGGAGGAGATCCGTCTGGATTTTATTGGACTGCAGCGCTATTTTGAGGAAAATGGCATCACACATTCCTTTATGACTACTCAGGTGGGAAGGCAGTTTGCGCTGGAGATGGATTGTAAGAGCCTGAGATATCTTTCTGTAGGAGGAGAGAAACTGGTTCCATGTGAGCCGCCAAAAGATTATAAGTTTATCAATGCTTATGGACCTACAGAGGCGACTATTTTTACGACTGTATTTGAAGTGGACAAATATTATCCAAATGTCCCGATCGGAAAAGCACTTGACAATGTGAAGCTTTATATTACAGACAAGCTGGGGCATATGCTTCCTCCCGGTGCATGCGGAGAGCTGATGATCACCGGCTGGCAGGTTTCCAGAGGATATCTTAACAAGCCGGAAAAAACTGCCGAGGTCTATACAAAGAATCTTTATGATGATACACCGGGATACGAAGTGATGTATCATTCAGGTGATGTGGCAAGATTTCTTCCGGATGGAAATATCCAGATCATTGGCAGAAGGATTCCCAGGTTAAGATCAGAGGTTTCAGGATTGAGCTTTCTGAGGTTGAGGAAGTGATCCGCAGATATGAGGGCATCAGGGATGCCACTGTAGTTGCCTTTGATGATCCAAATGGTGGAAAATATATTGCTGCCTATGTGGTATCGGACAGCACTGTTGATATCAATGCCCTGAATGATTTTATTAAAGAGACAAAGCCTGCCTATATGGTACCTGCAGTTACCATGCAGATTGACAAAATTCCTCTGAACCAGAACCAGAAGGTAAATAAAAAGGCTCTTCCTCTGCCTGAGAAAAAAGCAGCGGAGATCATTAAGCCTGAGAATGAGGTTCAGCAGATATTATTTGACTGTATCGCAGAGGTTCTGGGGTATACGGATTTTGGGATTACCACAGATATTTATGAGGCAGGTCTGACATCCATCACTGCCATTAAGCTGAATATCCTGATCTCCAAAGCCTTTGACATTGTGATCAAAACTTCAGATATTAAGAATCATCCTACTATCCGAATGATGGAGGAATTTGTAAAAACTGCGGGAAAAGAAAGCAAAAGAGAAGTACAGGAAAGTTATCCTCTTACCAACACTCAGGAGGGGATTTTCATTGAGTGTACTGCAAATATGGGTTCTACCATTTACAATATCCCGTATCTGTTAAAGCTTGATAACAAGGTGGATCTGGACAGACTGGCAGAAGCCATTGACAGTACTGTTGAGGCGCATCCTTATCTGAAAACCCGTCTGTTTATGGATGACAACGGAAATGTACTTCAGAAACGAAACGATGGGCTCAGTTATAAAACACCGATTTTAAACGGAATGAACAGAGACACTCTGGTACGTCCATATATGTTGTTTAATGAACAGCTTTTCCGGTTTGAAATCTACAGAACCTGTGATGGCAATTATCTGTTCCTGGACCTTCACCACATTGTTGCCGATGGTACATCTCTGGCTATTATAATTAATGATATTAACAGAGCTTACAGCGGTGAGAAGCTGGAACCGGAAGGTTATACTTCCTATGATCTGGCACTGGATAACAGAGATGCCCTGGCAGGTGATATCTATAAAAATGCAGAGAATTATTATAAGTCAGTATTTGAACATGCAGGTGGAAGCATCAGCTTCTATCCGGACAAAAACGGTGCGGCTCCAACAGCAGAACTTTACCACAGAGAGACCAGATCCATTTCCGTGCAGAATGTGAAGGAATTCTGTAAAAAGCATGGAATTACGGAGAATGTATTCTTCATTTCCGCTTTTGGTATCACACTTGGAAAATATAATTTCAAAAAGGATGCTGTATTTACCACTATTTACCATGGAAGAAACGATTCCAGACTTTCGGAAGCAGTGGGTATGCTGGTAAAAACACTCCCTGTTTTCTGCGATTTCTCAGGAACAGCCAAAGATTGCTTAAGCGGTGTACAGAAACAGCTGATCGATTCCATGAACAACGATATTTATCCTTTCTCACAGATCAGCCATGAGTTTGATATTAAGGCAGATGCATGGTTATTTATCAGGGCGACAATTTTGCTTTTGACACCATTGGCGGGGAATATGCACAGGAGGAGCCTGTCAGCCTGAACATGGCAAAGGCACCGGTTTCTGTCAGCATTTCCATTGAAAAGAACAGATTTGTCTTTGAGATTGAGTACAGAGGGGATATGTACCATGAGGAAACTATCCGGTATCTGGCTGACAATCTGGAAACCACTGCAGAGGGAATCTTAAGGGAATGCGATCCGGCTGATATCCGGCTGATGTTTGAGGAAGAAACTCAGATGGAGGATATTCCGGAACATGCAGGAAAGACCTTCATAGATCTGTTTAAGGAGATGGCTGCCAGATATCCGGACAGACCGGCAGTGCGGGATGACTCCGGAGATTTTACTTACAGAGAGTTGGACAGAATGTCTGATTATATTGCTCAGAAGCTTACGGAAAACGGATTTGGCCCGGAACAGGCAGCAGGTATCCTGTGCGGCAGGACAAAGGAATATACAGTAGCCTATGTGGGTGTTATGAAGGCCGGCGGAGCCTATGTTCCTCTGGATCCGGAGTATCCACAGAGCAGAATTGAATATATGCTGAAGGATTCAGGAGCAAGAAATCTCCTTGTGATCGATCAGTATCAGAATCTTGTGGAATTTTATGACGGAAATGTGATCAGTCTGGACAGTGTGTCAGATGAGGCTGAGGATTTTGAACTTCTGCAGAGCTTATTTCTCCGAAACCGGAGAACCTTGCCTACATGATCTATACCTCAGGCTCCACAGGAAAGCCAAAGGGTGTTATGATCGAGCACAGAAATCTGTTGAACCTGATCGAATATATCACACTGAGCAGAAATACTTCACCGGATGACATTGTGGCAGAGTTTGCAAGCTTCTGTTTCGATGCGTCAGTAATCGATTTGTTTGCACCTCTTACCGCAGGAGCAGTCCTGTATATTTTACCGGAGAGTATCCGTAAGGACGCCATTGCCATAAGCAGATATATAAAGGAAAAAGAGATCACCACCGCAACCTTCCCTACCAGATGGGAGAACTGGTTACAGAACTTCTGGAGGATGCACCTGCTCTTAAATTTGTTACACTTGGCGGCGAGAAATTCAAGCATTACCGTAACCGTACCTATCAGATGATCAATGGCTACGGTCCTACAGAGAATACGGTTTCTTCCACAGAGTTTTTGGTAGACAGACAGTATGACAACATCCCGATCGGAAAATCACAGCGGAATGTGCGTAGCTACATTGTGGATGAGAATCTGAACCGGCTTCCGGTGGGTGCGTCCGGCGAACTTTGTCACGCAGGAAGGCAGATTGCCAGAGGATATCATAATCTTCCGGAAAAAACAGCATCTGTGTTTGTAGAAAATCCATTTGCTGTATGTGAGCAGGAAAGCCGTCTTTACAGGACCGGTGATATGGTCCGCATGAAAGGTGACGGAAATATTGAGTACATAGGCGGATCGATTCACAGGTGAAGATCAGAGGATATCGTGTGGAGCTTGGTGAGATCGAAGGTGCCCTTCTGAAACATGAGCTGGTGAAAAATGCAGCCGTTACAGTAATTGAAAAGGGTGGAAATAAATATATCACAGCTTATTATACAGGAGAAGCCATCCCGGAGGATGAACTGAAGACCTTCCTGGAGCCGCTGATCCCGGATTATATGATGCCGTCTTTCTTTGTCAGCATTGAGGAAATGCCTGTGACACCGGGCGGTAAGATTGATAAAAAAGCACTGCCAATGCCGGAGGTAACCACAAACACTGCCAGCTATGTAGAGCCGGTTACAGCAGCTCAGAGAGCACTCTGTGAGATTTTTGAGAAAGCACTGGGAATTGAAAGAGTAGGGATTGAGGACAACTTCTTTGAACTGGGCGGATCTTCCTTACTGCATCCAAGGTTGCTGTTATGTGTCTGTCAAAGAATATTTCACTGGTATATGCGGATATTTTCAAATATCCTACTGTACGGGAACTTGCAGCGCTGGTTGATGATGACGGAGTTACAGAGGCTGCACAGAGCAAGAATGAATTTTCGGATTATAACTATAACAGGATCCAGAATGTGATCAGTGCAAATACAGAAGAAAATGCAGACCGGATCACAAAGGAAAAGCTGGGAGATATCATGGTCACAGGTGCCACAGGTTTCCTGGGGATCCATGTCCTTAAAGCATTCCTTGACAATTATGACGGTAAGGTTTACTGTCTTGTACGTAAGGGCAAATATGAATCGCCTGAAAAGCGAATGATGAACATGCTGATGTACTATTTTGATGATCCATACAAAGAGCTGTTTGAAAGCCGTATTATCTGTGTGGATGGGGATATTACCTCAAAGGAACAGGTAACAGGATTTTCAGAATACAAATTCAGTACCATCATTAACTGCGCTGCCTGCGTAAAGCATTTTGCGGCTGATGATGTACTGGAAAGAATTAATGTGCAGGGTGTGGAAAATCTGATCGATTTCTGTAAGAATAACGGCCGCAGACTGATCCAGATTTCTACGGTCTCCGTTGCAGGAGAAGGTTCTGACGGTGTTCCGCCAATGTCCAGAGTTTTCTGTGAGAATGATCTGTACATCGGACAGAATATTACCAACGAATATATCCGCACCAAATTCCTGGCAGAGAGGGCGGTTCTGGAAGCAGTTTCCGAGGGACTGGACGGCAAGGTAGTCCGGGTAGGTAATCTGATGAGCCGAAACTCTGACGGTGAGTTCCAGATTAATTTCATTACCAATGGATTCCTTCGCAGCCTGAGAGGTTATGCGGCTGTAGGTAAATTCCCTATGGGCGGTATGCATGAGGTGGCAGAATTCTCACCGATTGATTCTACTGCGCTGGCAGTTCTGAGACTGGCTCAGACCGACCGGAGATTTACTGTATTCCATGCATGCAACAGCCATCATATTTATATGGCAGACCTGATCTACGCAATGCGCAGCTATGGATTCAGGATTGATATTGTAAGAGATGAGGATTTTGAGGCAGCAGTGAAGGAATTTGCAAAGACCGGTCAGGATTCTGATGCGGTTTCCGGACTGATCGCCTATACCTCACATAATGAAAATGAAATCTATACCGTTGATTACAGCAATCGTTTTACAGCACAGGTTCTGTACAGGCTGGATTATAAATGGCCGGTTACAGATGACAGATATCTGGAAAATGCAATTGCAGCACTTGACAGACTTACATTTTTTGATTGATTCAGGAGGGAAAATTACAATGGAAATTATCACAAAAACAGAAGGTAACAAAGCAACTATGGAAATCAGCGGATGGCTTGATACACAGACAGCTCCCCAGTTAGGGGAGGCTCTGTCCGGACTTGAAGACAGCATCACAAGTCTGGTATTTGATTTTACAAATCTGGAGTATATTTCATCTGCAGGCTTACGTCAGGTGATCGTAGCCTACAAAAAAATGGCTCAAAAGGATGGATTTAAGATCATCAATGTTTCTGATGAGGTTTACGATGTATTCAGCTTACAGGGTTTGACAGCAAGATCGATATTCAGAAGAAGTAACTGTTGATCAGATGCAGAAATTATACAGGATCAATATTAATCATTTTGAGGATCCGCTTAAGAATGAAAGGCTTCTGGATCTGGTTGGGATCAGAAGAAGAGAAAAGGTCATCAGGTATCGTATGCCTGATGACCGCAAAAGAAGTCTGGGTGCAGGGATCATCATCAGAAAAATCCTCGATGAAAACGGGCTTACAGAAAGCTGCCTGAGATATTCTGATAATGAAAAGCCGGTTGTGGATGGCCTTTTTTTTAATGTATCTCATGCGGGGGACTATGTTGTGGGTGTGCTGTCAGACTGCGAAGTCGGGTGCGATATTGAGAAAAATGCCAATGCGCCTCTTGAGGTGGCAGAACATTATTTCTACCATTCAGAGCTTGCTTACATCAAGGCTGCGAAGAACAAAGATAAGGCGTTTTTTACGCTCTGGACATTAAAAGAAAGTTATATGAAAATGACAGGCAGAGGCATGAGCCTTCCTTTGGATTCTTTTGAAGTGGTTCCCACAGCAGAGGGGTTTGTCCTCGGAAAATCCTCAGAAAGGCCATGCTTTTTTGAGACAATGGAATTTGACGGTTATATTTTCTCGGTCAGCAGTGAGAGGGCTTTTTCTCTTCACAATCCATTGGAAATTGTTTTCGACGATATTTATGTATGATCACAGATGATTTTTCAGACACGCTCTAGAGTTTCAATCAGACAGGAAAGCGTATATGTCAGATATTGCTTCTGCTGTACGGGAGAACTGAGGAAGGCATCGGAGCAGGTAAACCAGGTGTAACAGGTATTTCTGGTTGCTGCTTTCCGGTGCTTTCTGTCAATTCCGGATCCGAGAGATTTCGGGATAACCGTATCCTCCTCCGGGAGATAATAGTAATCCTTATAATCTGCATAGTATTGTTTCAGTTTCCCGTCAGTTGTTTTGATAATTAAATTGATTTCTTCGTCTTTTCCTGTCAGATAGAAGTCGGTGTTTCCATTGGAAAATTCCTGTGGCAGTGTGCAGGGGAGCTTCAGTTTCAGGATCAGGTTGTCTCCGTCAAATTCGCTGTATGTAACTTCATAATCTCCATCATAGATGCAAAGATATCCCAGCATATCAAAGATTCTTCCCAGTCCCAGCACATCCTCCAGGTTGTGTCCAAGGATTTCATCAGCTGTAAAGGCATCTCTTTTTTTCAGAAAATCTTTGTAAAGTTTAATGCATTCCTTACCATTATCATAAATCCTGTCTTTGATCCCCAGAAATTCTTCCATGCAGGGCTGCTTCATGGCAGACAGTTTTAAAAGTGACTTTAACGGTTTTAATGTCAGGTAGAGATCCAGCGACTGTTTTCCCGTAAACGGAGAGGGAATTCCATATTTTTCATATCGTGCTTCCAGATATGGCTGGTCGAAGCGGTCTCCGTTGTAGGAAATCAGCAAATCACATTGCTGAAGAAATTGTGAAAAAATTCTCAGAATTGTCTCTTCTTCATTTGCATTTTCCGCCATCCATTGATAAAAATTCCAAGTTTCATCTTCAATTCCAACAGCTCCAATCAGGTATAAATACGTGGAATTTCTTGATAATCCGGTGGTTTCAATGTCGTAAAAAACAGGTGTAAAATTGTATTTTTGGAAGAATTTTCCGGTGAAAAATTTAACAGTCTCAAAGTCTGGAAACCCTTGTAAAATGGGCATTTTTTTAACAATCATGTTAATAATTTTTCCTTTCTGAAATTGTATTCAATTATACACAAGAAAATGAAATTTGGGTAGTGCTTTTTTTGAAAAAATGGTTTATATTATAAACAGGTTGATAAAAATGTACAAAAAAGTATATGGATTTTATCAAAAATAGAGCACTTTGGTGGTGCTTAATATAAAAGGAGGGAACGAAATGGGAATTTTAACCTTTAAGGGTGGTGTTCATCCTTATGACGGAAAAGAATTATCCAAGAACAGTCCGGTAGTGAAATATCTGCCAAAGGGAGATATGGTATATCCTCTTTCCCAGCATATCGGTGCTCCGGCTGCAGCGATAGTTCAGAAGGGAGACCATGTGCTCGCAGGACAGAAGATCGCAGATGCTGCGGGGTTTGTCTCATCACCGATCCATTCGTCTGTTTCCGGTACGGTAAAAGGAATCGAACCGCGCCTGACAGCAACAGGTTCTATGGTCAATTCCATTATCATTGAGAATGACCAGCAGTATGAAAGTGTGGAATTTACTCCTGCACGTCTGGAAGATCTTTCGAAAGAGGAAATTCTGGCGAGAATTAAAGAAGGCGGAGTTGTGGGAATGGGCGGCGCCGGATTCCCCACACAGGTAAAGCTTGCGCCAAAGGAACCGGACAAGATCGATCATATCCTTGTAAACGGTGCCGAGTGTGAACCCTATCTTACCAGTGACTACAGAAGAATGCTGGATGACTCTGAGAAGCTGATCGAGGGCTTAAGAGTTATGCTGAAGCTCTTTGACAATGCGAAGGGATACATCTGTATTGAGGATAACAAGCCTGACTGTATTGCGAAACTGAAAGAAATGGTAAAAGATATTCCACGTATTGAAGTAGCAGAGCTGATGACCAAGTACCCACAGGGTGGTGAGCGTTTCCTGATCAAGGCTGTCACAGACAGAGAGATCAACTCTGCCATGCTTCCGGCAGATGCAGGATGCGTAGTTGATAACGTAGATACCGTAATTGCTGTTTATGAAGCCGTTATCCTTGGAAAACCTGTTATGGACCGTATCGTGACAGTAACAGGACAGGGGATTAAGAATCCGCAGAACTTTGATGTCCTTTCCGGAACAGATATGGCAGAGCTGATTGAAGCTGCCGGCGGACTGACAGACAATGTATCCAAAGTAATTTCAGGTGGTCCTATGATGGGATTTGCCATGTATGACACTCATGTACCATGTATTAAGACAAGCTCCGCATGTCTCTGCCTGGAGAAGGATGATGTGGCAGATGCCGAACAGACTGCATGCATTAACTGCGGCAGATGTGTAGGAGTCTGTCCCGGCCATGTCATTCCTGCAAGACTTGCAACCTTTGCAGAGCATGGTGACATGAAGAGCTTCCAAAAATTTGATGGTATGGAGTGCTGCGAATGTGGCTGCTGCAGTTATATCTGCCCTGCCAAGCGTCCGCTGACCAGATGATCAAATCTATGCGTAAGATGGTTCTGGCAAGCCGTAAGAAAAAGTAAAAGGGGGACATCGTAATGGATCAGATGTTACATGTATCATCCAATCCCCATGTCCGGGATAAGATGACAACAAGCAAAATCATGCAGCTTGTGGCACTGGCGCTTCTGCCGACCACACTGTTTGGAATTTATAATTTTGGCCTTCGTGCCTTACTGGTAGTAGTGATCACCGTCGCTTCCAGTGTATTCTTTGAGTGGATTTATGACAAGCTGATGCATAAGAAGAACACAATTACAGACTTCAGTGCAGTTGTTACAGGTTTATTACTTGCATTAAATATGCCTGCATCAATTCCGCTCTGGATGCCTGTACTTGGCAGTGCATTTGCGATCATCGTTGTAAAACAGCTCTTCGGTGGTCTGGGACAGAACTTCATGAACCGGCACTTGCAGGAAGATGTTTCCTGATGATCTCTTTCGCAGGAAAGATGACAGACTTCGCAGTAAGCGACAGCTTCAGAGGTGTGGTAGATACTGTATCCGGTGCAACTCCTCTGGCAGCTCTGAAACAGAATGGATTTACAGACAGTTCTGTATCTGTATTACATATGTTTATCGGTGATATCCAGGGAACTATCGGTGAGACTTCTGCCCTTGCGATCCTGATCGGAGCAGCAATCCTTCTGGTTTTCAAGGTGATCGATCTGAAGATTCCGCTTACCTATATTGGAAGTTTCGCAGTATTTGTAATCCTTTACATGCTTGGAACAGGCAAGGGATTTGACGTGAACTATCTGTTCAGTCACATCTTCGGCGGTGGTCTTATGCTTGGTGCATGGTTTATGGCTACAGACTATGTCACAACACCGATTACACCAAGAGGACAGTATGTATACGGTGTCTGTCTTGGTGTACTGACTGCGGTCTTCCGTCTCTTTGGCGGTTCCGCAGAGGGCGTATCCTATGCGATCATTTTCTGCAACCTGTTAGTTCCGATGATTGAACGTGTGACTCGTCACCCGGCATTTGGGAAAGGGGGCAAAAAGGCATGAGTAACAGAATTATCAAAGATACCATAGCCATTACAGTGATCACACTGGTGGCAGGACTTGCCCTTGGTGTAGTCCAGGATATTACAGCAGATCCTATTGCAAAGCAGGAAGCACAGGCGAAACAGGATGCGTATAAGGCAGTATTTGCAGATGCGGACAGCTTTGAGACAGTGGATGTGGATGCGGATGCCATGCAGTCTTATCTGGATGAGAACGGATATGCGGCACAGTCCATAGATGAGACTATGCTTGCCAAAGATGCTTCAGGCAATGAACTGGGATATGCATTTACAGTAACCACTTCCGAGGGTTACGGCGGAGATATCCAGTTTGCAATGGGTATCCAGGATGACGGTACCTTAAATGGAATTTCCATTCTTTCCATCGGTGAGACCGCAGGTCTTGGTATGAGAGCAAACACAGATGCATTTAAGGATCAGTTCAAAGATAAGAACGTAGACAAATTTGAATATACAAAGACCGGTGCCACAGCGGATGATCAGATCGATGCGTTAAGTGGTGCCACTATTACAACGAATGCCATGACAAACGGTGTTAATGCCGGATTATGTGCATTCCAGTATGAGAAAGGGGGAAATCAGTGATGAAACCAAACACACCTGCTGAACGTTTATATAACGGAATCATCAAAGAAAATCCTACCTTTGTACTGATGCTTGGTATGTGTCCTACACTGGCTATCACCACATCTGCAACCAATGGTATCGGAATGGGACTTACTACAACAGTGATCCTTGCAGCATCCAACTTAATGATCTCTCTTCTGAGAAACTTTATTCCGGACAGAGTGCGTATGCCTGCATTTATCGTAGTTGTTGCTTCCTTTGTAACAGTTGTACAGCTTCTTTTACAGGGATTTATTCCAAGCCTGTATGACTCCCTTGGAATCTATATTCCTCTGATCGTAGTTAACTGTATCATCCTTGGACGTGCAGAAGCATATGCATCCAAGAATAAACCGATTGCCTCTCTGTTTGATGGTATTGGTATGGGACTTGGATTTACCTTAAGTATCACCTGTATCGGTGCAGTACGTGAGCTGATCGGTGCAGGTTCTCTGTTCGGACATCAGATTCTTCCTCTGGCAGATGCTGCAGCAGGTAAGGCTGGTTATGAACCGATCACAATCTTTATCCTGGCACCCGGAGCATTCTTTGTTCTGGCAGCGCTTTCTGCATTACAGAACAAATTCAAAATCGGTGCAGCCAAACGTGGCATTGATCCAAGTAATCCTGATTGCGGCGGAAGCTGTGCAGCCTGTGGCAATACCATGTGTAAGGGAAAAAGGGGGTAATGGATTATGAAAGAACTTTTGATCATACTTGTAAGCTCAGCGATTGTAAATAACGTAGTCCTCAGCCAGTTCCTTGGCTCTGTCCTTTCCTTGGTGTTTCCAAGAGTGTTGAGACAGCAGCCGGCATGGGCGGTGCGATCATCTTCGTTATTACACTGTCATCTTTTGTGACAGGTATTATTTACAATGCTATCCTGGTTCCTACGAACCTGACTTATCTGCAGACTATCGTATTCATCCTGCTGATCGCGGCGTTGGTACAGTTTGTAGAGATGTTCCTTAAGAAGACAATGCCTTCCCTGTATCAGGCACTTGGTGTGTATCTTCCATTGATTACAACAAACTGTGCGGTTCTTGGTGTTGCCCTTACAAACGTGCAGAAAGAGTATAATGTTCTTCAGGGAACAGTGAACGGATTTGCAACAGCAGTGGGCTTTACTATTTCCATCGTGCTGATGGCTGGTATCCGTGAGAAAATCGCATACAATGACATTCCAAAATCCTTCCAGGGATTCCCTACAGTTCTGCTGACAGCCGGACTGATGGCAATTGCCTTCTTCGGATTTTCAGGACTGATTTAAGGAGGGGACTGGTATGAATATAGGAGCAATTATCGCGGCAACTGTACTGGTTGCGGCAGTAGGTCTTTTTATCGGTGTTTTCCTTGGCGTTGCCGGTAAGAAGTTTGCTGTGGAAGTGGATGAGAAGGAAGTTGCTGTTCGTGAGGCGCTTCCCGGTAATAATTGCGGTGGCTGTGGTTATCCCGGCTGTGATGGTCTGGCAGCAGCGATCGCCAAAGGTGAGGCACCTGTAAACGGATGTCCGGTAGGCGGTGAGCCTGTCGGAAAAGTAATCGCAGCGATCATGGGACAGGAAGTTGTGGAGACTGCCCGTCAGGTGGCGTATGTGAAGTGTGCGGGTACCTGTGAGAAGACGAAGGATAATTATGAGTATACAGGTGTGGAAGACTGTGAGATGATGGCTTTCATTCCCGGTGGTGGTGCGAAGTCCTGTACTTATGGATGCCTTGGTTTTGGAAGCTGCGTGAAGGCCTGTCCGTTTGGGGCGATTGATGTTGTGAACGGTGTGGCTGTTGTTGATAAGGAGCTTGTAAGGCCTGCGGTAAGTGTGTTGCCAAGTGTCCGAAGCATCTGATCGAGCTTGTGCCTATGAGCAGACTACGTTTGTGCAGTGTAGTTCTCATGCGAAAGGTAAGGCTGTTACTTCTGCGTGTGAGGTTGGCTGTATCGGATGTAAGAAGTGTGAGAAGACTTGCCCGAATGGGGCGATTACGGTTGATAATTTTTGTGCGCATATTGATTATAGTAAGTGTACGAATTGTGGGGCTTGTAAAGAGGTTTGTCCGAGACATATTATTCAGTAATGGGAGAAAGAACTGCTGTGTGAAGGCATGGCGGTTCTTTTTTTCGATTAAGGGACGCGCGGGGCATTATTTCGGTTTGGGTTCAGTTTCGGAAGCTAGGAACTCTAAGTTTCGGAAAATCTGCTAAAAGCATTCGAAAATGCTCAAACTCGCCGCGAAGCGGCTCAGACAGTGAGCATTTTTCGAATAACGCAGATTTCCCGGAACTAAGAGTTACTACGCTTCCTGCAAAATTCACCCAAACCGAAATAATGCCCCGCGCTGTTTACTGGTTGTTTCGCGTTACTGTTCACACACCACTATCCCGCGAGGTGTTTTGGCATGAATATGCCAAAATCCCGAGACATACAAGCCAAAATTCCATTACCGCAGGCAATCTGGAATGAATTTTGGCTAAGTTACTGTGAACGGAGTGAACAGTAACTGTTTCGCAAGGTGTGCGAACAGTGTACGCGAATATATGTTTGCGTTATGGGGTGGGATGTGGTATGATGAATCGGAAGTGATGAATTTTGTGGTGATCTGCTCAGATGTGATGTTGGAGAGGATTGCTGTGGGACGGAGGATGTATCATGATTGCGTTTGTTCATGGAATGGCTGTGGATATGACTGAGACTCGGTTGGTTGTTGAGGCTGGGGGGATTGGTTATGAGATATATATGACGGGGGCAGATTTGTCTGAGATTCGTATGGGGGGAGGATGTGAAGGTCCATACTTATTTCAGTGTGAGAGAGGATGCCATGAAGTTGTATGGGTTCAGGACTAAGGATGATCTGCAGATGTTTAAGCTGCTTCTTGGCGTGAATGGTGTGGGGCCGAAGGCTGCGCTGGGGGTTCTGGCGGGGATTACGGCGGATGAATTGAGGTTTGCAATTCTTTCGGATGATGTGAAGACGTTGTCGAAGGCTCCGGGTATCGGGAAGAAGACTGCTCAGAAGCTGATCCTTGAACTGAAGGATAAGATGAAGCTGGAGGATGCGTTTGAATTGAAGCTGGTTCATGAGCAGGAGAGGGCAGCAGTGGGAGCCGGTGAGGTTTCGGATGGCAGGCAGGAAGCTGTTGAGGCTCTGGTTGCGCTGGGATACAGCAGTGCGGATGCGCTTCGTGCGGTGCGTAAGGTTACGGATGTGTCACCGGATGATGTGGAAGGTCTTTTGAAGGCTGCGCTGAAGAATTTTTAACTGAAGCAGGATTTCACGCTCTGGTAGATTGGATTGCCTGTATTGTTATAGAATTGTTATAGGTTAGGATGGGTAACAGATGGAGAAACGTATTATAACTACGGATGTGACGGAGGAGGATTTTTCTCTGGAGGGGAATCTCCGGCCGCAGACGTTGGATGATTATATTGGTCAGGAGAAGACCAAGAGTACTTTGAAGGTTTATATAGAGGCTGCGAAGCAGAGGCATGATGCATTGGATCATGTTTTGTTTTATGGTCCTCCAGGGCTTGGTAAGACTACTCTTTCGGGGATTATTGCCAATGAGATGGGGGTTCATATGAAGGTGACTTCCGGGCCGGCTATTGAGAAGCCGGGGGAGATGGCTGCGATCCTTAATAATCTGCAGGAGGGAGATATTCTGTTTGTGGATGAGATCCACCGCCTGAACAGGCAGGTGGAGGAGGTCCTTTATCCTGCTATGGAGGATTATGCTATTGATATTATGATCGGGAAGGGAGCTTCTGCCAGGTCTATACGTCTGGATCTGCCGAAGTTTACACTGGTGGGGGCGACTACCAGGGCAGGACTTTTGTCTGCACCTCTTCGTGACCGTTTTGGTGTGATGCATCATCTGGAGTTTTATACTCATGAGGAGCTTAAGACGATCATCATCCGTTCTGCTCAGGTTCTTGGAGTGGAGATTGATGAGAAGGGTGCGGCTGAGATCTCGAGCCAAGGCACACGAGGGGGATACGGAGCTGCACGTCTGCTGAGAGGTTCGTGATTTGCGCTAGGTGAAGTATGATGACGGATTACTTATG
>ENA-OQIG01000733-OQIG01000733.1-human-gut-metagenome-genome-assembly--contig:-NODE-733-length-17353-cov-2.053582_pt1 | contig 17353 bp, 23 predicted proteins | sample MGYA00242576_ERZ504741 | MGnify/ENA primary metagenome ERZ504741 (study PRJEB26092, sample SAMD00036436) | human gut metagenome | host: Homo sapiens | study: EMG produced TPA metagenomics assembly of... | reverse complement strand
CGTCAGCACCACTTCAGCCCCATAGGCAGCAATCATGTTCCGCCGTTCGATGGACATGGTTTCCGGCATCACCATAATGGCCCGATAGCCTTTCATGGCTGCCACCGCCGCCAGCCCGATGCCGGTGTTGCCGCTGGTGGGCTCAATGATCACGCCGCCCTTTTTCAGGACGCCCCGTTTTTCCGCATCTTCGATCATGGCCTTGGCAATCCGGTCCTTGGCGGAACCAGCCGGTTGAAGCTTTCCAGTTTCACCAGCAGCCGGGCCTGGAGGTTCTTGTCCGCTCCAAATTTCACCGGTTCCAGCAGAGGGGTGTGGCCAATCAGATCCAGTACGCTTGTATAAACTTTAGACATAATGATCTCTCCTTTATTTTCAATGGAATTGTGTTTTCAGATGGACGATGAACTGCCTGCTATCCCGGGCTTCAACATCGTGGGCCCAGGGGCTTGTTCCACCAATTTGCTGCAAGGAAAAGACCTCCTTTTTCCAAGTAAATCGCTAGGATATTCGTCTCGAAAAAGCGCCGGAGCACTTTTTTCGGAAGTTGCCGAAAGATCAGCGGAAGTTGACCACCTGCTTCAGGGCCGGGCCTTCCTGCTGGGCCCGCAGGTCACTGACCTGCCGTTTCAGCAGGGCACCTGTTTTTCCAGGGCGGCAATCTGGTCCTCGATGGGGTCAGGCAGCCGGTTGTGGTTCAGGTCCACATCCCGTTCGGAATGGGCGGGAGCCACCCGGATACCTTTCCGGGCCACCACATGGCCGGGAATGCCCACTACTGTGGCATAGGGAGGCACTTCTTTCAGCACCACGCTGCCGGCCCCGATCTTGGCCCCTTCTCCCACGGTGAAGGAACCCAGCACCTTGGCTCCGCAGGCTACCACCACATAGTCCCCGATGGTGGGATGCCGTTTGCCTTTTTCCTTACCGGTGCCGCCCAGGGTCACCCCCTGGTACAGAGAAACATTGTTGCCGATGATGGTGGTTTCTCCGATGACGATGCCGGACCCATGGTCGATGAACAGCCTTCTCCGATCTGGGCCCCGGGATGGATCTCGATGCCTGTGGCCAGCCGGGCCAGGGTGGAAATGAAACGGGCGGTAACGAACCAGGATTTTTTATAGAAGAAATGGGAAAGCCGGTAGGCCCAGATGGCATGGAGCCCCGAGTAACAGAGCACAATTTCCAGGGTGTTCTTTACCGCCGGATCCCGTTGTTTGATAACCCGGATATCATTGCGCATGGATGCAAACATAGCTTTCTCCTCCCTTTTGGATACAAAAAAGACCGCCTCCTGACAGAGGCGATCACTCGCGGTTCCACTCTGATTGCAGTCACACTTCGACTGCCGCTCATACCGGTAACGGCGGCTGCCCGGAAGGCCCTACTTGCAGTTCAGGTCTTCAGCTCCCAAAGGCATTCCATCTTCTCAAGCTGCGGCGCAAACTTTCAGCCGGTGATTCGCGCTCTCTGTGCCACTTTTTGAAGTGTACTTGTTTTGGTCATAGCCTTTCGCTTTGTTGCGTTGGTTGTATAGTAAACTTTTTCGATACACTTGTCAAGGGAAAATTTCAAAAAAGTTTTGAAACCGGGGATTGTGGGAAAATCCAGTGGATGGTATGATAGAGTTTACATGAGAAAAGAGGGATGTTTTATGGACGGAAAGAACAACGGGACGGATAAGTGCCGGACGCATAAAGGGAAAAAACTGATGCTGGGGGTGTGCACCCTGGTGTTCCTGGGGGTGCTGCTTACCGGCTGCTTTGCCCTGGGCTACAAGGGCGTGGGAGCTCCCGGTCCCACCGTACCGGTGAAAAAGACGGAAACGGTGAAAAAAGAACAGCCGGCTCTGCCGGAAAAGAAGGAGACTCCGGTGGAAAGCCTCCAGAAAAAACAGGAAGAACCCAAACGGGTTGCCCCCCAGCCGGCAGCGGAACAGCCTCTGGTACCGGGGAAAAAGTATGCCGTACTGGTGGACAAAAGTGACCATAAACTGTATCTGAAGGACGGGGATACGATGGTCCGGACCTGGGGCTGCGCCATCGGCAAAGGCGGCCTGGGCCAGAAGGAACGCCGGGGGGACAACATGACTCCCGTGGGAACCTTTCAGATCGATGAAATCATGATGCCTCCGGCTGGACCCATGATTTCGGAGACGGCAACGGGGAAATCCAGGGGGCCTATGGACTGGTTCCTGAGCCTGGATACGGAAGACCTGAGCCAGGGGAACTGGGACGCATCGGGATCCACGGCACCCATGATCCGGCTTCCATCGGAACGGATGCTTCGGAAGGCTGTGTGCGCCTGGACAATGCCAATCTCCGGGAACTGGAAAAGGTGGCCTATGTGGGATGCCGGTGACCATCCAAGACTGACAGGAGGATATTCATCAGATTTCCACCCAGGGGGACTATACTGTATACCCAAAATGAAAAACTCAGTTCTATTGACTTGGAATGAATGTTACTTTTCAATCAACCAAACAGGCCACAATCCAGGGGCATAAAGAAAATTAATAAAAAGTATTGAAAAGATAAAAGTGACCATCCGGTCAGTGTCCCGAAACACAAAAACAGTTGACAAACCGGCCTTGAAAAGCTATATTAATTATAGTAATTATTATCCAAAAGTGTAAGACAAAGAATTTGAAGAATGGAGGTGTTGATTACGCTTACTGCTGCTGAACTGGCGAAACTGCTCCGGGACAACGGATGCAAGGTGACGCCTCAGAGACTGGCGGTCTATGACATGCTGGCCCATACAACGGAACATCCTACAGCGGAAATGATCTACAACAAGGTGAAGGAAAAATACCCCACCATGAGTTTTGCCACGGTGTACAAATCTGTGGAGATTTTCAGCAAACTGCACATCATCAGTGCTGAACACCGGGGAGGACAGCTTCCGCTACGATGCCAATGTAATGGAACATCCCCATATCCGCTGCATGAAATGCGGCAAGGTCTGCGATGTGCCCCATCTGGACGCCAAGGCCATTGAAGACAAGGTGGCCAGGGACACGGGCTTTACGGTACAGGGCCATCAGTTCTATTTTTACGGACTGTGCGGGGACTGTCAGACCCAGAAAAACTGAAGCCAGGAAAGAATGCCGGACTCGGAGAGTTCGGTATTTTTTTACACTTCTTTCCCTGTTTTTGCTATAATAACAAGTATAATAGCGGGGTGAGGACAATCGCCCCGACATTTTTGTATGGAACGGTGTTACTATGAGTCTGACGAATTTTGAAGTAGATGTACTGGCCAGCGGCAGCAAGGGCAATTCCACCTGATCCGGGCGGACAGACGGCCATCCTGATCGATGCGGGGATTTCCTGCCGGCGGATCGTCCAGGGACTGAAACGCTGTGGACTGGAGCCGGAAGACCTGAGCGGTGTGTTTCTGACCCATGAACACCGGGACCACATTGCCGGACTGGATGTGTTCGCCCGGCACTATGATTCGGTACCGGTGTTCGCCAGTGAAAAGACCTGGGCCCAGCTGCCCGTCCGGCGCCAGCTGCCCCGGCCCCAGGTGAGGGTGATTCCCCGGAGCTGCACCATGGGGAACCTGCGGATCGAACCGTTCCGGATTCCCCACGATGCGGCGGATCCGGTAGGGTATGCCATTTTCAACGGGGATGAGAAATGCACCTATCTGACGGACTGCGGGGTGATCACCCGCACGGTGGAACAGGCGGCGGAAGGGGCTTCCGTCATGGTCCTGGAGGCCAACCATGATGAAACCATGCTCCGGAACGGTCCTTATCCGGTGGCCTCCAGAACCGGATCCTGGGCCGGGAAGGCCACCTGTCCAACCGGACGGCGGGCCAGTTCCTGGCTTCCCTGGCGGAACCTCCGACGGAAGTGATCCTGGCCCATCTCAGTGAAAAGAACAATACACCGGATGTTGCCTACAAGACGGTACGGGCGGTGCTGGAAGACAGCCCCCGTACCCGGAAAATCCAGCTGTTTGTGGCCCGGCAGCAGGAAATGGTCAGCAATGTCCGCTGACAAGGAGTGAGATTATGAAACATACCATTACCAAGAAAACCCTGAGCACCTGGTGGCTCTTTCCCTCAGCGCCAGCTTTCTGACTGCCGGCTGCGGCCTGGCCAGCACCAAGACTGCCGGAAAGACGGAAACCAAACCGGCCCTGACCCAGGAACAGCAGACCAAAAAGGCGGAAGCCGGCATGAGTGCCGCCCGGAACACCCCCATTGTCCAGGCCGCCAAGAAAGTTGGCCCTGCTGTTGTGGGGATTACCAACAAGGCCCTGGTCCGGGATTACTTCAACCGGACCCAGCTGGTGGAACAGGGCAGCGGATCCGGTGTGATTTACAGCAAGGACGGACTCATTGCCACCAACAACCATGTGGTGGCCGGGGCCCAGGAAATCGTGGTGAGCCTGCCGGACGGCAAGACCTATACCGGCAAAGTGCTGGGCACCGATCCCAACACGGACCTGGCGGTGGTGAAAATCGAAGCGGACGGGGATCTGCCGGTGGCAGAATTCGGCGATTCTGATTCTCTGATGGTGGGAGAACCGGCCATTGCCATCGGGAACCCCCTGGGCATGGAATTCCGGGGCAGCGTCACCGCCGGGGTGATCAGTGCCCTGAACCGTTCTCTGGATATGGGAGAACGGCGGTTCCGGCTGATCCAGACCGATGCGGCCATCAACCCGGGGAATTCCGGGGGAGCCTGGTGAATGCGGATGGCAGGTGATCGGCATCAACAGCGCCAAAATCGCAGCCTCCGGAGTGGAAGGTATCGGTTTTGCCATTCCCATCAATGAGGCCAAACCCATTTTGAAGGAACTGGCGGAAAAAGGACGGGTGGTCCGTCCGTATCTGGGGGTCAGCCTGTTGGATCAGACCCTGGCCAAACGGCTGGGCTTCGATCTGGACCTGAGAGGAGGGCTGTTCGTCGTCAAAATGTTTCAGGACGGTCCTGCATACCGTGGGGGCATTCGTCCAAATGATATTATCGTTAAGTTCAATGGTACTAAGGTGGATTCTGTAGCTGCCCTCCGGGATGCCCTGGGCAAATGCCAGGTGGGCCAGCAGGTGCCGGTGACCATCCTCCGGGGGGATGAAGAGGTCAACAAGACGGTGACCCTGACGGAAATGCCCCAGCAGAGCAGCCGGCAATGATCAGGATCACGCTGGCCTGTGCGGGCAAACTGAAGGAAAATTATCTCCGGGAGGCGGAACAGGAATTCACCAAACGGCTGGGGGCCTACTGCCAGCTGGAAATCCGCTGCATCAACGAGGAAAAGATGCCGGACAATCCCTCACCGGCGGTGAAGGCGCAGGTGCTGGCCCGGGAAACGGACCGGATCCTGAAGCTGATCCCGGAACACAGCTTTGTGGTGCTGCTGGATCTGAAGGGGAAGGAAATCTCTTCCCCCCAGCTGGCGGAAAAAATGGAACAGTGGATGGTGGAGGGAATCAGCCATCTGACCTTTGTGATCGGGGGACCGTTCGGGTACACGGATGCCCTGCGGAAACGGGCGGATTTCCGCTGGAGTTTCTCCCCCCTGACCTTTACCCACCAGATGATCCGGGTCCTGCTCCTGGAGCAGATCTACCGGGCTTTCAAGATCATGAGGAAAGAGAAATACCATCATTAAGCGGGCGAATGGCAACGGCCGATCTGTACTGCGCAAGGGGGAGTAAACCATGGAAAAGGCAAAAGTGTATTTTACGGATTTTCGCTGCCCGGTGGGCACCAGTGCATTGGACAAACTCCAGCGGCTCTGTAAGGCGGCCATATGGGAGACATCGACTTCCAGGGAAAGTTCACCGCCATCAAGATGCATTTCGGGGAACTGGGCAACCTGGCCACCATCCGGCCTCAGTATGTAAAGGCCGTGGCGGACCTGGTGAAGGAATGGGGGGGCAAACCCTTCCTGACGGACTGCAATACCCTGTATCCCGGGAGCCGGAAAAACGCCGTGGACCACCTGGACTGCGCGGCTCTCAATGGCTACAACACAATTACCACCGGCTGCCAGGTGATCATCGGGGACGGGCTCCGGGGCACCGATGAAGTGGAAGTGCCGGTACCAATGGGGAATACATCAAGACGGCCAAAATCGGCCGTGCCGTCATGGATGCGGATGTGTTCATCAGCCTGGCCCATTTCAAAGGCCACGAAGCCACCGGGTTCGGGGGAGCGGTGAAGAATATCGGTATGGGGTGTGGCAGCCGGGCCGGGAAAATGGAACAGCATTCTTCCGGCAAGCCCAAAGTGGATGAAGAACTGTGCCGGGGCTGCGGCCGCTGTGCCAAAGAATGCGGCAGTGATGCCATCAGTTACGGAGAAAACCACAAAGCCCACATCGATGAGGAAAAATGTGCCGGCTGCGGCCGCTGCATCGGAGCCTGCGGATTCGACGCCATCCAGAGCGTCCAGTGGGATGCCAATGAACTGCTGGACCGGAAAATGGCGGAATACGCCCTGGCAGTGGTCCATGGACGGCCCTGCTTCCACATCAACATGGTGATGGATATTTCCCCCAACTGTGACTGCATGGGGAAAACGATGCGCCCATCCTGCCCAACATCGGGATGTTCGCCTCCTTTGATCCCATTGCCCTGGACCAGGCCTGTGCGGATGCCTGCCAGAAGGCCCAGCCCCTGCCCAACAGCCAGCTGGCGGATCATCTGGCGGAAAAAGACTGGCACTGCCACCACGACCATTTCCTGGACAGCAATCCCAGAGTGGACTGGGCCACCACCCTGGAACACGGGGAAAAGATCGGGCTGGGGACCAGAGCCTACGAACTGATTGCACTGAAATAAGAGGAAAAGGCTGCTGCATCTGCAACAGCCTTTTTTCTGTAGAAAGGAAGATTGGATGATTGTCACGGAATCCCTGCTTCGGAAGATCCCGGAGATGCGCTACCTGAATGCAGACAACGCGGACGGTACCGGTGCATCATGCGGGCCTTCTATGAGCAGTATGAGAAGCTCCGATACAAACTCTATGAGGAGGATGTCTTCGCCCTGCTCACGGAGGATCCTTATTTTGACGGGTATCAGGAAGAACAGTGCCGGCAGGACTGAATGCCCTGGTGGAATGGAAAAACCTGGTGGTGGAACAGGATACGAAGAATGCCCGGACCCTGGAAGAATTCAAGAACCGGAAATATCGGTACATGCTGAGCAGCTACAGCGTGGAAATCGAACGGTTCGTGGAACATCTGGAAAACCTCCACATCGAAGGGGCCTCTCTGGAACCCTCTCTGCTGGATCGTATCCGGCTGTCTGTGGGAAAATCCCGGTTATGGCCGGGAAGAATCCGGAAACGGTCTACACCTGGTGGCAGGACCTGAACCAGGATTTTATCCGGCTGAATGAGAATTACCATGACTATATCCGGGACCTGAACAGCGTAAAGGCAGAGGAGATGATGAAGAGCCAGGCTTTCCTGCTGTTCAAGGACCGGCTTGTCGAATATCTGCGGAATTTCGTCCGGAGCCTCCAGCTGAATGTGGGGACCATTGAAGAAATCCTGGAAGGATTGGGAGAAGACCAGGTGGAGACGGTGCTGGAAAAAGCCGTGGAATACGATTTGTCCATTCCCCGGATGGATATGGAAGAAGTGAACCGGGAACAGAGGCTGGACCTGGCACAGGGCCGTTTTGCCAGCATCCGGGCCTGGTTTGTGGGAAAAGGCGGCGGTGACAATGAAGCCGGGAAACTCTTTGATGCCACCAACGACATTATCCGGCGGATCACCCGGTATGCGGCCCGGATCAGTGAACAGAACACCCTGGCATCAACCGCCGGGAAGAATACCGGAAACTGGCGAAAACCTTTCTCCAGTGCCGGGATCTGGCAGAGGCCCATTGTCTGGGGGCTTCCGTATTCGGACTGGAACAGCCCCGGCATATCCGGAGCGAAGAGAGACGGGAAACAGACAGTATGAATAGTTCCGTCTATGAGGAGCCGGCCACGGAAGTGGTACTGCGGAACCGGTCCCGGACCGGCCGGGAAAAAGAACACCGTTCTCCGGTCCAGGATACTTCTGCACAGCGAGCCATAGTACTCCGGGAAGCCTTGGAAAAACAGGCACGGGAACAAAAGAAACTGGCTGCCTTGGAACAAGATGGCCGGATCGATTTTACCCGTCTGCCAGTGGTGGAACCCCGGGTGCGGGAGATCCTCCTCCAGTGGATTTCCCGGGCTTTGGAAAACAAGGAGCGGACAGCCCGGACCGAAGGCGGACGGAACTACCATCTGGAGCTCCGTCCGGGTCAGCCGCCCTGTGTACTTCACTGTGAGGATGGGAACCTGACCATGCCGGCCATGACGCTGGTCTTTGAGGACTGAAGGAGAAAAGAATGCAGGAAGAAATGGAAGCACTGCTGAACCGGCGCTGGATCCGGAAAGCGGAAGACAAGGAACTGTATTATAAGATCAGGGACCAGCTGGGAGAGATCCGAAAATTTGCAACGGAAAAAATGGGCTGTCCCATAGTGGAAAATACACTCCTGGTGAAAATGGAGAAGGTCCCTGTCCAACCCCAGCCCTTCATGGGAATCCGGGAATTTGCCTCCCAGGAAGAATATGCTTTTTTCTGTGTGCTGCTGATGTTTCTGGAAGACAGAGAACCGGGCGAACAGTTCATCCTTTCCCAGCTGACGGATTATGTAGCCGCCAATCTGCCGGGAGGGGCTCCGGACTGGACCAGCTATACCCAGCGCAGGAGGTTGATCCGGGTCCTCCGGTATGCCCAGGCACAGGGGCTGCTGGATGTGACTGACGGCAGCGACGAAAATTTCATGAACGGTACAGAAGGGGATGTACTGTATGAAAATACTGGCGCTTCCCGGTATTTTGTCCGAAATTTCAGCCGGGATATCCTGGGCTTTGACAAACCGGAGGACTTTTTCCAGAGCCAGTGGGTGGATATCCAGGAGGATCGGGGAATTGCCCGGCGGCACCGGGTGTACAACCGGCTGCTGTTTTCCCCCGGGGTCTATCTGGGAGACGGGGCCCAGGAAGATTTCGACTATCTCCGGAATTATGGCCGGCGGATGGAGGCGGAGTTAGAGGAAAAACTGGGCTGCAGTCTCCAGATCCACAAGGCAGTGCTTTCCTGGTGGAAAGAGAGGATTGCCGGCTGGGAGAAACCCTGCCGGGGAACGAACGCAGCCAGTGACTGCATCCTGATCTTCTGCAGCCTGGTGCGTAAAAAGGTGGAGCGAGGGAAGCTGGAAACCGGGACCGGACGAAATGCTCTGGGTGGATCCGATGGAACTGGAAGCACTGCTTCGGGAACTCCGAGAAAACTGGCAGGGATCCCTGACAAAAAGCTATAGGGAAATGACCGAAGGAGAATGGATCCGGGAAATGGAGGGTATCCTGGAAAGCTGGACAGTGATCCAATCTTTCCCGGAACGGCGGCAGATCCGGATTTCGCCTCTGGCCGGAAAAAATCACAGGCCGTTATGCTGATCCGGAAGAAGAAGTACCTCAGACGGCGCAAAGGAAGCGGAGAAGAAGGAGGAAGCAGGCATGAGCAGTCGATGGCAGGCCCATAAAATGGGTCTCATCAACTTCTGGTATTATGATGAGCAGGAATTTCCTTTTGTGAAGGGGCGGATCCTCCTGCGGGGATCCAACGGTTCGGGCAAATCCGTGACCATGCAGAGTGTGGTCCCTTTGCTCCTGGATGGGGACCTGAGCCCGGAACGGCTGGATCCCTTTGGGTCCCGGGACAGGAAAATGGTGAACTACCTCCTGGAAGATGATGACCCCCGGGAAGAGCGGACGGGGTATCTGTATCTGGAATTCAAACGGGAAGACAGTCCTACTTACTGCACGGTGGGGATGGGCATCCGGGCCCGCCGGGGCCGCCCATTGGAAAAATGGTATTTCGGGCTCCATGACGGACGGCGGATCGGTGTGGACTTCCAGCTGTACAAGGAGGTGGGGGAAAAAATCACCCTTTCCCGGAAAGAACTGGAAAACCGCATCGGAGAAGGCGGACAGGTATTCGCCCGGCAGGCTGATTATATGGCCTATGTGAACCGGCAGATCTTCGGATTCGAGACCCCGGAACAGTACCGGGAAATGATCGATCTGCTGATCCAGCTCCGGACACCCAAACTGTCCAGAGATTTCAAACCCACCGTAATCAATGATATCCTCAGCGACTCCCTCCAGCCTTTGTCCGATGAGGACCTGCGTCCCATGACGGAAGCCATCGACAATATGGACAACCTCCAGCTCAACCTGGAGACACAGAGAAAGGCTGGCGAAGCGGCACGAAAGATCCTGGCGGTGTTTGACGATTACAATCGCAAGCGGTTTTTGGAAAAGACACAGGCTCTGACCCAGTGCCGGGAGGCCCAGAAGGATACCCGGAAACAGCTGGAACAGGACCGGCAGGAACGGGAAAAACAGCTGCAGGCCCGGGATGAGGCTGGCCGGGCCCGCGAATCCCTGGAAACTGAAAAGACCGTCCGGGAAAAACAACGGGATGAACTGCGCCGGAATGATGCATTTGCCTTGAAGCAGCAGGTGGAAGCAACCAGGAAACGGGAAAAAATCCTGGAAGAGAATCTGCCGGCAAGGAAAAACAAGTGGCCAATAAGATGCGTCTCACGGCTCAGCTCCAGGAACAAACGGAACGGCTCCGGAAACAGGCGGAACAGAAAAAAGCGGATCAGGAAGATCTGCTCCGGGAAATGGAAGAGCCGGCAAAAACCATGGGCTTTGAGGAGCATGCCTTTTTTGCAGAAGACTGCCGGAAATGGCGGGAAGAACCCTTGGATACCGCGACTCATCGGGTCCAGTTGGGGAAACTCCGGAAAGATCTCCAGGACGGGATCCAGCTCCTGGAGCAGATCCGGTTCTTCCAGGGGTCTTTGGATCAGGAACAGCAGAAACGGGATCAGGTGCAGAAAAAGGCCGACCAGCAGGAACGGGCCGAGCGCAGCGCCCAAGACACCCTGGCCCAGGAAATCTCTGACTGGAAGGAACTGCTCTTTGCCTGGAACAGCCGGAATCGAGAACTGCAGCTGACGCGAGAGGTCTGTACGGAATTTGCCCGGCAGATGGAAAACTACAGCCGAGATACGGATTTTGCAGCCATGCTCCAGCAAGTGGATCAGGTCCGGTCCGTCCGGTTCAGCCGATTGGAAGTGGAACGGCAGGAACTGGAAAAGCAGCGGCAGGAACTGGAAATTCAGCAGAAAGCTCTGCAGCAGGAACTGCGGGAATGGGAACAGCAGAAAGAACCGGAACCGGAACGGGAGGAAGCCGTCCAGCGGAACCGGGTGCGGCTGGCTCGTATGGGGATCCCCTGCCGGCCTCTGTACCAGCTCATTGATTTCCGGCCGGGAATGGCGCCAGAACTGGCGGATCATTTGGAAGAAGCCCTGCTCCGGATGGGCATCCTGGATGCCCTGGTGGTGGAGGAAAAAGACCGGGAACGGATCATGAAACCGGTGGAAGGCCATGCGGACCGGTATCTGTTCCGGCAGGGAGAAACGGTGAAGCATAGCCTGCTGGATGTGCTCCAGCCAGAAATCCGTGAGGATGCTTTTCAGGAAAGGACCCGGGTTCTGTTGGGCTCCATTGCTTGGAATACGGGCAGTACCATGGCCGTCCGGGAGGATGGATCCTATCGGATGGGTATCCTGGAAGGGACGGGCAGCGGTCAGTATCAGGCTGGTCTCATCGGAGCCCAGGCCCGGGAACGGAACCGGCAGCAGAAAATGGCCCAGATCCGATCCGCCTGGGAGCCATCCGGGAAAATCTCGCAGAACTGGAAAAAGAGATCCGCAGCCGGAAAGACCGGCAGGGGTTGCTGGAAGATGAATTCCGGGCTTTTCCCCGGGATCGGGAACTCCAGGCTGCCCTGAAGAATCTGGAACAGATCCAGCAGCGGCTGGAACAGCTGAGAACAGAACGGCAGGGCCTGGACGACGGATCCGGGAACTGAACCAGGCCATCCGGACCATGGGGGGAGAAGCGGCGGAATATGCCCGGAAGCTGTATCTGCCTGCACCTATGAACCTTCCGCAAAGCACAGGATGCCCTGAACCGCTATGGAGAGCAGCTGGCCCGGCTGGAAGGCGTCCATGAAAATTGGCTCCAGCTGCTGGCCCGGGTCCATGACCAGGAAAGCCGGCGAGAGGAAGGAGAACGGGACCGGCAGCAGCTGGCCGGAGAACAGGCCCGGATCCAGCTGGAACTGGAAGAGACCGGGAAGACCTTGGAAGCTATGGAAGAACAGCTATCCTATACGGATTTTGCCCAGATCAAGCAGCCTATGATGCCTGTACCCAGTGGCTGGACGGGTATTCCCGGAATCTGACGGAGCTGATCCATCGCATTGATGGCTGTGAGGCCGCTTGCCGACAGCTGGAAGAGAAAGTAAACCAGCTCCAGGGACAGATGGAAGGGCTGGGTGCCGGGAAGCTTACCTGGTCAGCTGCTGGCAGGAGGAAGCGGAGCTCCGGTATGTGCCGGAATGTATCCGGGACGATGGGACGCTCCTGGGGCCGGAAGAGACGGAAAAAGTCCTTCGCAGCCAGGGGGTGACACCGGGCAGCGATGGATTGGTGCATAAACTGAATGAAGTGTTTTACCAGAACCGGGAATTCCTGGGAGAATATTCCTTGTATTTCCAGGCTGTTTTCGAAAGACCGGCGGAGGAAAATCATCCGGACTGGCCCAGCGCCCGTCGGCTGGACTTTTCGGCCAGTACTGCGGCGTGCGGATCCAATTGCCCCGGCTGTCACAGCTGCTGGATGAAAAAATCCGTCAGCTGGAAAGCTGATCCAGGACAAAGACCGGGAACTGTTCGAAGACATCCTGTCCAATACCGTGGGCCGGAAGATCCGGAGCCGGATCTACGAATCCCGGAACTGGGTGGAAAACATGAACCGGCTCATGGGCCGTATGGATACTTCCAGCGGGCTCCGGCTCCATCTCCGGTGGCGGGCCCGGACAGCGGAAACGGAAGAGGAAATGGACACGGCGGACCTGGTGGAGCTGTTGAAAAAGGATTACCGGGTGATGAAACCAGAAGAAGCCAGACAGCTCAATGCCCATTTCCGGTCCAAGGTGAAACAGGCCCATCGCCGGGCGAAAGACAGCGGAGGGGAAGTCTCTTTCCATCAGGTGATGAGGGAAACCCTGGACTATCGGAAATGGTTCGAATTCCAGCTGTTCACCCAGAAAGGCGGGGAAAAACTCCGGGAACTGACCAATAGTGTCTTTGGGACCTTCAGTGGCGGGGAAAAGGCCATGAGTATGTATGTCCCTCTGTTTTCTGCCGTAGTTGCCCGGTACCAGGCGCCCGGAGGATGCGCCCCGGCTCATTGCCCTGGATGAAGCTTTTGCCGGGGTGGACCGGCGGAACATCCGGGACATGTTCAAACTGATGGCGGAATTCCAGTTCAATTTCATCATCAATTCCCAGGTGCTCTGGGGAGATGTGGACACCCTGGATGCCCTGGCCATTTATGAGCTGATACGGCCCAATAACGTGAAATTCGTCAGCGTCATGGCCTACCGGTGGGACGGCCAGGTGCGCCATATCCTCAAGGAAGCCAAGGAGAATGAAGCATCATGAACCAGTTGGAAGATTGTCTGGCATATTTCCGGGAAAATCCGGTGTTTGGCCGGCTCCTCCAGGGATTCTGGAGAAAGTATGCTCCTATGGCCGCTTCGAAGGTTCGGTCCAGGTGAATTTCCGGGACCGGGAAGAACGGGAAAGCCTGGAAGGTTTCCTCCAGAAGAACTTCCAGGGCCGGAAGAAGACGTCCATTTCCGCCCGGCTTTTTGCCAAGGCCTTGGCGGAAAGCCGTTTTACCGGGGTGGAACCGGAAGCTATCCTGGAAGCCTGGTTCGGTGCGCTGCCCCAGACACGTGCCAGTCAGCGCGGTGAAAAAAAGGAAGCATGGCAAAGATTCTTCCGAAAGCAGCTGACAGAGACGGAAGACGAGCTGGCCTGCAGCTGGCTCACGGGAATTTTGGAAGAAAATCCGAAAACGGAACCCAGCCGCCGGGTATTTCTCCGGGAATGGAACCGGGCCTGGGAAACGGGCAGACGGGATACCTTTGAAGACGGAGTCCGGCTGGCCTGCCGGATCCTGGAAAATCTGCCCATTCGGCAGGAACAGTATCTGCCCCTGCCGGTCTTTGCCGCCCGGCTTACAGGAGATCCCCATGCCTTTGACCGGGGGCGGGCCGGTTCTGGCCTCCTGAACTGTATGCTGGCCTGGTGCCAAGAACGGAAAGGAATCCAAAAGGACCTGCCGGATCAGCCTCACTGGTCCGGCAGCAGCGGCTCCTCACCGGAGGCCTTCTGGTGGATGAAATGTCCAATGGGGTGTTGGTCTATGGGCTGGAAGCTTTTGGAGAAGATGGAGCAGCCCATCCTGGGATGGCCGGTTTTCTCCAAACCCAGGAAGCCCTCCAGGTGCCTCTGGGTGTACTGGTCCGGTGGAAAAGAGTCCGCTGCTTCGGGGAAGAGGCTTTTATTGTAGAGAATCCCTCCCTTTTTGCCCGGCTTTGCAAAGGCCGGCGGACGGTACTGTGCTTCAATGGGCAGCCTCGGCTGGCGGCGATTTTCCTGCTGAAGCTGTTGGAACGGGAAAAGATCCATGTTCGCTATGGCGGGGACCTGGACCCGGAAGGGCTGCAAATCGCCCAAAACCTGAAGCAGCTGTATGATGGACCATTTTCTTTCTGGCATATGGATTTGGAAGATTATCGGAGCAGTCATCCCCGGGTGGCCATTTCAGAACGCCGGCTGAAGATCCTGGAACGGATCCGGGAACCGGAACTGTTGGCCACGGCAGAGGCTATCCGGAAGAAGAAAAAAGCCGGGTATCAGGAAAACATCCCGGCCTTCTGGAACAGGCCTGAAAAATAGGGTACAATAGGGGAAAAGGAGGTGGGATGGATGGCACTGTTTGCCCTGGGGGACATTCATCTGGCTTTTCAGCGGCCGGAGAAGTCCATGGACGCCATGGGGCCCGTCTGGGTCCGCCACGAAGAAAAAATCTGGAAGAACTGCCAGGAACTGGTGAAACCGGAGGATACCCTGGTGCTCCTGGGGGACCATTCCTGGGGGCGGAAGATGTCCCAGTGCCGGGAGGATCTGGATTTCATCGCCCGGCTGCCGGGCCGGAAGATCCTTCTCCGGGGGAATCATGACATGTTCTGGGAAGCCCAGAAAACCGAAGCCCTGAATGTGGCATACCGGGGGAAACTGTTCTTCCTCCAGAACAACTTTGCCGTCTATCGGGATTACGCCCTGGTGGGGACCAAGGGATTCACCTTTGAAGGCCCCTTCCTGATCAACCGGTATACGGGGGAGGTGCTCAGCTGGGACCAGGAGGCGGAGAAACACGCCCAAAAACTGGTCCGCCGGGAAGCCATCCGTCTGGAGGATTCCTTCCGGAAAGCTCGGGAAGCCGGATACCGGAAGTTCCTGGTATTCCTCCACTATCCGCCCACCAACATCCTGGAAGAGGACAGCGTCTTTACCCGGATGGCCGAAGAGTACGGGGCGGAGCAGGTGATTTACGCCCACTGCCACGGAGAAGGCCAGTTCCAGGACAGTATCCTGGGTCTCCACAACGGCATCCGGTACCGACTGGTATCCGGAGATTACCTGGATTTCCGGCCGGAGAAGATTTTGGATTGAAAAGTTTTTCAGATAAAAAATTGAAAAACAGCAAAAAATCCCTTGCATTTTTTTGCTCTCCGTCGTATACTAAGAAAGTACTCTTTGAGAGAGCAAAGAGAATTACTCCGGGATGGTGTAATGGTAGCACAGGAGATTCTGGATCTTCTAGTCTGGGTTCGAGCCCTAGTCCCGGAGCCATTTTTTTATCTTGGCGCCATGGTCAAGCGGCTAAGACGTCGCCCTCTCAAGGCGAAATCACGAGTTCGATTCTCGTTGGCGCTACCAGGTCAATACGTGGGAATCCCCTATGGGCCATGCACTCGTGAGGATGGAACTGCATTATATAAAACACAGGACGCTCCCGTTGGGAACGTCTTTTTTGTTTGCCGGAAAGAAGGAAACCGTTATGAAAGCAAAAAATGGGGCATCCGGCTGGCCCTGCTGCTGGTGCCGGTCTGCCTCCTGGCCCTGTTCAGCGGCCAGGTGCCCGTGTCTCCCCTGGGGCTGTTCCAGGGAGGCTGGACCTCTCTGGAAGTGAATGTGCTGTGGAATCTCCGGCTGCCCCGGCTTTTGCTGGGGCTGGGAAGCGGGCGCGGCCTGGGGGCCTCCGGGACGCGCTCCAGGGCATCTTCGGGAATCCTCTGGCGGACCCGGGTATCCTGGGGGTCACCGGAGGCGCTTCCCTGGGGGCGGTCCTGCTGCTGCTCACCGGGCTGCCCCAGAAAGTCTACTGGTTCCTGCCCCTGGGGGCTTTTGCCGGAGCGGCCCTGGCCTCCCTGCTGGTGGGCATCCTGGCAGCCGGGGCCATGACCGGGTGAAGGCTGCTTCTCTCCGGGTGGGCGGTGAGCCTGTTCTGCGGGGCTCTGACTTCCGGCCTGCTGAGCTTTGCTCCCGACGCGTCATGCGCCAGTATTTTTTCTGGACCCTGGGGAACCTGGGGGTGGCACCTGGCAGCAGGTCAGATGGCTGCTGCCGCCGCTTTTTGGGGTGCTGGGGATCCTCTGCCTCTGGGGCCGGCAGCTGAACGTGCTGAGCCTGGGGGAGGAGCAGGCCCTGTCCCTGGGGATGGATGCCCCTTTCTGGCGGAAGCTGTTTCTGGGCTGGCTCTCCCTGCTCATGGGGCTTGCGGTCTGTGGCCGGGGGGAACATCGGCTTTGTGGGGCTTCTGGTGCCCCATTGCCTGCGTCTCCTTACCGGGCCGGACCACCGCTCCCTGCTGCCCCTCAGCGCCCTGGGGGGAGGAATTTTCCTGGTGTTCTGCGATACCCTGGGACGGTTGCTGCTCCCTGGCGGAGAGATTCGGGTGGCATCGTCACCGCCCTGTTCGGAGCTCCTTACTTCCTGTGGCTCCTGTGCCGGAAAAAGTGACAGTTGTGGTATAATGGGACCAAAGGAGTGTGATTCCCATGCGGAAAGATTTTGGAGCAAAACCGCTGACCTATCCTCAGCCGGTGTATATGATCGGGACCTATGACGAACAGGGGAACCGGATGTGATGAATGCAGCCTGGGGCGGCATCAGCAATGATACGGAGATTTCCTTCTGTCTGGCCCGGACCCACAAAACCGTGGCCAACCTGAAAAGACCGGGGCTTTTACCGTGAGCATGGCCACGGTGGACCAGCTGGCGGCCTGTGATTACCTGGGACTGGTTTCCGGGAACCAGGTTCCCGACAAGTGGCCCGGGCCGGA
>ENA-OQIG01000732-OQIG01000732.1-human-gut-metagenome-genome-assembly--contig:-NODE-732-length-17364-cov-3.556129_pt1 | contig 17364 bp, 19 predicted proteins | sample MGYA00242576_ERZ504741 | MGnify/ENA primary metagenome ERZ504741 (study PRJEB26092, sample SAMD00036436) | human gut metagenome | host: Homo sapiens | study: EMG produced TPA metagenomics assembly of... | reverse complement strand
CAAAAAGCTTATCCAATTAGTTGGAAAATAATCAATCACTAACAACACAATATACACAAAAGCACATACAAGTATTGTTTGAAAGATATTTTGATATATCTTTTTCACATCATCTTTACAATCAAAAATATTTATAATTTTTCTCCCATAATAAAAGTAAAATGCTAAGAATTCGATTCCAATTGACAATAATAAAATACCATTTATCTTAAAATATAAAGCTATTGGAATAATCAATGCAAAATACAATACAGCCTGAAAAAACAGCACTAAATTATTGATCTTAATATCACCCAAATTAAATATAATTAGAGAGATTGTTTTATTAACAGTAGATAACATCAACAAAACGATTATAAGAAAATTAGAAATTCCTCCACAATAATTATTAGCGCCAATCCATATCAATATAAATGATTCATTCAAAAAAAGAAAACCAACAAAAACTAATCCCAACAACCAAACCAATATTTGAGTTAGTAAAAAGATCATTGTTTTAAGCTGTTTCTTTTGATTAGCGCCATACAAATTACTGATAGAAGGAGCAAATGAAGACACAATTCTTAAAGCAACAGTTTTTCCCATATCTGGTACAGTTTGAGAAAACCTCAAATTAGCTGAGGCTATTGGGGAAATATACTTCGTACAAATAAAAGAATTCATATTTGACAATAGATTCTGCCCCAAACTTCCAAAGAAATTATAAAATGACAACTTAAAAAAAGTCCTTCATTAACAAAAGATCAAATGAAAAACCAATTTTCTCATTAACGAAACGATAAGTTATATATAAAATACTTCCTAATATATAAATTATTGATCTTATCAAAGAAGCATAACCTATAGACAAAAGACCATATTCTAATCTAAAAAAAACAACAGTAAGAAATTAAGCCTGATATATTTGCAAACAAATTGATAAATCCGATACATTTACTACTTAACATTCCATAAGCAATTGCACCAATAGAATAATAGATTATCATTAAAGAAGTACCTGTTAATGTATAATTAAATGCATTTATCAACTCCTCCTGATATTCATATGGAACATTCAAAAACAAACTTATTTTTTCACTTAATAATATACCTACAATAAAAACTAATAAAGCGATTATTACACTCAATAGAACTCCATTAAAACTATAACAACCAACAGAACGACAATCCATCTTACCATAATAATATGAAACTTCTGAGTAACAACACCTCCTATCCCAGGATCAAGCAAACTTATTATTGTTAAGATATTCCCTGTAGCCAACCAATATCCATATAAATCTTTGGGAATATAAACTAGATATATAGGTACCAATATTATTCCGACCATCATAGTATAAATAAAATTCAAACTATAAAAGATTAAATTCCATTTTATGACTTTCCTATTTTCCCGCTTTTTACTCAATTTCTAAAGTTTCAAATTTAACAAATAAAAACAACCGTCATTTTTAGATATATAAATAATTTATTAAAGTTCGAAATATGGATATGGATTCTCTTCTAAAATCTTCAAACTCTCAAATACCTCTTTTTCATCATTTGAAAGCCTGCTATGGTCCCAGCCACTAATAATTAAATGCGCCTCTTTCGCCAACTCCTCTTCAAACACCTCACCATAACAATAAGTCAACAACTGGCATTTCAATAAAGTAGCAGGAAGTTGGTCAAGCACGTCCCAACAACGATTGAGAACAACTTGCTTTTTCTCCTCCTTGTCACCCTGATTATAGATGGTTGCATTGTAACCCATCAATAATGCCAGACAGATGTTTGCTTCCTCTTCGGGAGTAGCACCACGCTGAGGATACAACGCATCGGATTGTTCTAAAACTTCTTTGTTCAACTGACGGAAATGATCGGTATAAATAGGAGCACCATCCACACCTAAATAGAGTAACTCGTGCGCGAGACTCTGTAATTGTTCAATTTGAGAAGTGAGTGTATTCATAACTTAAATGACACGTAAATAACTTTTAGGAACTTTGACGCTGGCGCTCAATACACCGGCAATACGAATAACAACATAAGTTTTGTTGGCCTCGCTGGCAAGTTCGCCCTCGACACCACAGAAATCACCTTTAACTACCTGAACCCTGCTACCGACAGATAAATGGTCATTATCGAAACTGACGCCATTCGGATCTAAATCCATGACAAATATGAAGTCCTGCATCTGTTTATCAGGAACTATCAGCATAGCCCTGGTAAGCAGGTCTTTCATATAAAAAGCTGGATATTGTATTTATTAGAAATATCACAAGCATCTTGCTTGGTAGCTTGGATGAAGATAAGATTCTTAATAACAGGGACTTCCACCCGTTTTCGACGATATTTCAACTGCCGGATGACAAACTGAGTGGGAAGATAGTAATTGAGATCAAGTTCAGTCTTCAATTTTTCAAGAGAGTCACGAATAGCAAACTCTTGTTTATCTCGGGTACGGGCGGCAAACCAATACTTCTGTTGTTCAGACATTTACGATTTATACTTGGGGAAATTTTCCTTTGTTTCGGGTGCGCTTCGCGGTTTGAACGAGACATCTTTTCTCTTTCAAACCGTCAAATTTTACGAAACATTTTTAGAAGTTGAGAACGAACGAATGTGTTTCAAAAAACGTTCGTCTTTTGAAACAGCATTTTTGAGTTTTTTTCGATGAAAAAATGAATATTGTAAAGTAGCTGAACAAAGAACTTTTTTTGCTCTATATGTGTTTGAAAATCAACAATATAAAATCTTTAATAAAATTTTATCCACTAAATATTTTGTACATTAAAACAGACTCCTTACCTTTGTTCAATCAAACGAACGTTTTTTGAAACAACACCTATATCTTAAGATAAATAACTAATAACAAGATCCTTACACTTCAAGATTTTCCCTTTAAACTAAAAAAACTCCGGTATTCTTTTATATTTATATTTTTTTATACAAACTTTGTCCTTTCATAAATTCATTTAATAATTAACATTATGGAAGAAAAAAAGTAGTTATCTCATTGAATGATAACTTAGTAACCATCGAAGTAAATGGAAAAGTAATCTTTGCGGGTAAAGCCGACTTGCAATTCAGCCTCAATCAAAAGGTTAGAGAACCACTACGTATCACAAAAGGCAAAGGAAAGCTAATGGAGGCACTTACCGAAAGCTTTATCAAAGGCGGAATCAACGACATGGAAAACAGACCCATTGAAGAACTACAGGAAACAATAAAAGAATATCTCACCTTTGAATATCAGCGCAAAGGCATTGCAACAGAGCCCAATAAACGTTCTTTTCTATCAGAACTGAAAAAATATGCCAGAGCATTCCGGAAAAAGCGAGATGAAAGCGAATAACCGATTGTTAAAATCCTGTAAAAGTCCCTTTCTAAAGTACTTTTACAGGATTAGTCTATTCAAAACTTATTACCGTACTTTGCCACGGGTAAAAATAAAAGCCCGACAATAACTCATTAATAAACTTAAAAAAATCAATTATGAAAAAGAACAGGAAAGCAGTATCGAAAAACGAAATGATGAAAGGAAAATGGAAAAGACAAATCATGCTCGAAAAGGACTACACAGAACAGTGCTCCGAATGGATGGCAGAACGACTGGAAGCCCTCATAGAATATATGCAATATGGACATGCAGCCGTAGCTTATATGAAACAGGACGGAACATTCAAACTGGTGAAAGGAACATTGGTGGGATACGAAAAAGATTTCGGAAAGCAGTATGATCCGATGGAAATAAAAAACACAGTGGTCTACCGGGATGTGGAACAACAAAGGTGGATGACCTTCAAAATAGAGAATTTCATGGAATGGAGAGCGATCGTATAGGAGAATCTTTCAGTGACCAATTAATCAGCAACATAACAACTTAATAATTATGGCAACAACATACGATGGAATAAATTACTTTCCAATAGCTGTGAATTTTATGGAAGAGAACGCAATGGAGGTAATAGAAGCAAAATATGGCATGAAAGGACTCGCAATTGTACTGAAACTCCTATGCAAGATATATAAAGAAGGATATTATATTCCGTGGGGTGAGGAACAATGCCTTATTTTCGCCAACAAGACGGGAAAAGAGGCAGACGCAGAAGAGGTGCAGGGGATTATCGAGATAATGATCGAGAAAGGAATGATAGACAGGGGAAGCTATGCGGAACATAAAGTACTGACCTCTGAAGCAATACAAAAAGTATGGATAGAGGCAACCAAGCGAAGAAAGAGGAACTGGACAGCCATGCCTTATCTACTGATAAAGCCGAAAGAGACATGTAATGAAGAAAAGACTGTCTGCACGCAAAATGTAGAGCAGGATGCAGGCTCTGATGCAAAAAATGCATGCAATACCGAACAAAGTAAAGTAAAGCAAAGTAGAGAATTTCCCCTCAGCTCCCCCAAGGGGGAAGGAAGAGGAAGTCAATGCTACGCCGGTCAGTATGCCCGGATACGCATTTAATACAATGACACACAACTACGTGGGATTAATGGGAAACCTGGAACGATTCGGAATAACAGACGAAAAAGAGATCGAAGCAATCCTGCGACTGTCAGATTACGGGAGAAAAGGAACCCCTGTATGGAAACTGATTTGCAGCACGAACTGGAGTAACATCGGAGCAAAAGGAAAATACATGATCGCAGCGTTGAACCGGGCAAAGAAAAGAAGCGGAACCTAAAAAGAACTTTTCTGACAAACAGTACATTTTTATATTCTGGAAAATACTGTTTGCTTGCAGTCAATTAAAGAACGCAGCTGTTTTCCTCCGGAAACGGGCACTGATTCTCAAGGGATTGAAAAGCGATTCAAAAAGCACTAATACGAAGTTAAAATCGTGACTTCAGGAAGTTAACTTCCCGAAGATACGATTTTAACTTCGTAAAATTATGATATTAACTTCGTAAACAACAAGATGTTAACTTCGTAAACGGCATCATCCGGACATCAAAGCAATTAAAAAAGATTGTCAGACTATAGTATTTCAGTCAGTTGCCAGACTTGTATGTGACGAATCCCTTCTTTGGAGGGCAATGTGGTATCGTCCATAGAAACGACCCACTTTTCATAATTGTCTTGTATCATCTCCAGCGTGTTGTACATTTGCTCCACTTGAAAATCATCATTGAGTAGAGGTGCACATTGCAAATACACAATGCGGTCTTTCTTCCTGCCAACAAAATCGACCAGTTTGCCTCCTCGAAGCACACCTACAAAAACGGTATATCCGGCACGCCGCAGTTCCAGATAAACCTGGTTCTCAAAGCAGGATTTTCGGGAACCGGCAAAAAAAGGATACAGATGGCGCATAAATGCCCAATCGTTAATATAGTATTTGCAGCTACCCAGAAGAATCTCTTTACTGCGGATCTGATAACGTTCCACGCGATGAATCAGAGAGGTGTCTTCCAGATAACAGATATAATTGGCGACCGTATCATAACTCGTCTTCCGGTTCTGGGCAGCAAAATGACTGACCAACTGACCGATGGTAATCAACTCAGCGAGATGGGTGCACAAATAGACGAACACATCTTCGAGCAGGCGGGCATCCTTAATCCGATATCGACGGATGATATCACGAAACAGAATCGTATCGCGGAGAGCGGAAATGGCTTTCCATCCGGCCTCCGCATCCGGAAGATTGAAAAGAATGGGTAGTGCCCCCTTACCCATATATTCCGCGTAATTTTTGCCGGTAGCCTCTACCCTCTCCAATATCCTGTGCTCGGAAAAGCTAAAGGGAAATATCTCAAAACTGACGTAATGTCTGGCCAAAAGCTTCTCGGCTTCACCCGAAAGCATATCCTGGTTGGAACCACTGATAAACAGCTCGCAAGTATCTACAAAGTCCAGTGAATGGGAATGGACAAAATGTTCCCAGCCCTCCACTTTTTGTATTTCTTCAATAAAAATATAGACTTTACCTACCGGATGGATTTTCTCACGATAGATAAAAAGCAAGTCGTCCAGATCACGATATCCGGAAAGTACGCCCGAATCTGTGAACTTCTTACTTATATATAGAATGTTCCGTGATGAAACACCATCGGCAATCAACTGATAGATGATCTGCCGCAACAGGCATCCTTTACCTACCCCTCTCTGTCCGGTCAGGACCTTTACAAGGCGGTTACCTACATACCCGAATATACGGTTTGTGTAACTTTTACGGGCAAATTCCACTTTCGGAAGTTTTCCATTCCAATAGTTGGATGATACCAATTCATCAAATATATCATTCATATACGAATTTATTTAAAATAAAATTCATTACATAAAATAGAATAGATATTTTAATATTAAAAAGCATAATATTCATTTCTATTTTAATAAATTACAGCAAAGATAAGTTTTTCCGTTGAAAAAAGAAAATAATTCAGCAGATAGATTGCCCGTTCTTATGAAAATACCGAATATTGCATCGTCAAAAAGATTATAAACTCAAAACAATAGACATGAAAAAAGCTCTTATTTCAGGTATTACCGGACAGGATGGTTCATTCCTCGCCGAGTTTCTTCTTCAGAAAGGTTACGAAGTACACGGCATCCTGCGCCGTTCATCTTCTTTCAATACAGGCCGGATCGAACACTTGTACTTTGATGAATGGGTGCGCGATATGAAACAGAAACGTACAGTCAACCTGCACTACGGAGATATGACCGACTCAAGTTCACTGATCCGCATCATCCAGCAAGTACAACCCGACGAAATATACAACCTGGCGGCACAAAGCCACGTAAAAGTATCGTTCGACGTACCGGAATATACCGCCGAGGCGGATGCACTCGGTACATTGCGTATGCTTGAAGCTGTCCGCATCCTGGGACTGGAAAAACAGACACGCATCTACCAGGCTTCCACTTCCGAACTCTACGGAAAAGTACAGGAAGTGCCGCAAAGCGAAACGACTCCGTTCTATCCGCGTTCTCCGTATGGAGTAGCCAAGCAATACGGTTTCTGGATCACCAAGAACTATCGTGAAAGTTACGGAATGTTTGCCGTAAACGGTATCTTATTCAATCACGAGAGTGAACGCCGTGGCGAGACTTTCGTAACCCGTAAGATCACGCTGGCAGCAGCACGCATCGCACAAGGCGAACAGGATAAATTATATTTGGGTAACCTGGATGCCAAGCGTGACTGGGGCTATGCCAAAGATTATGTAGAATGTATGTGGCTGATCCTGCAACATGACGTACCCGAAGATTTCGTAATCGCTACCGGCGAAATGCATACCGTCCGCGAATTCTGTACACTGGCATTTGCCGAAATAGGCATCAACCTGCGTTGGGAAGGCGAAGGCGTCAATGAGAAAGGAATCGACACGGCCACCGGCAAAGTACTGGTAGAGGTCGACCCGAAATACTTCCGCCCTGCCGAAGTGGAACAATTGCTCGGTAACCCGACCAAAGCCAGAACCGTATTGGGATGGAATCCATGCAAAACACCATTCCCGGAACTGGTAAAAATCATGGTACGCCACGATATGGCCAAAGTGAAAAGAATGATTGCGACTAAACATGATTGACAGAATGGATAAAAACGCAAAAATTTATGTAGCCGGACACCACGGACTGGTGGGTTCGGCTATATGGAAAAACCTGCAGGAAAAGGGGTATACGAATCTGGTGGGACGCACACATAAGGAACTGGACTTATTGGACGGTGCGGCCGTAAAGCAGTTTTTTGATGAGGAAATGCCGGAGTACGTGTTTTTGGCTGCCGCTTTTGTCGGAGGGATCATGGCCAATAGTATCTACCGTGCGGACTTTATCTATAAGAACTTACAGATACAGCAGAACGTGATCGGAGAAAGTTTCCGCCATCAGGTGAAAAAAACTGCTCTTTCTGGGCAGTACCTGCATCTATCCGCGGGATGCCGAACAGCCGATGAAAGAGGACGTCTTGCTCACTTCTCCACTGGAATATACCAATGAACCTTATGCCATAGCCAAAATAGCCGGACTGAAAATGTGCGAAAGCTTCAACCTGCAATATGGAACGAACTACATCGCCGTGATGCCGACCAACCTGTATGGGCCGAACGATAACTTTGACTTGGAACGCAGTCATGTGCTGCCTGCCATGATCCGTAAAGTTCACTTGGCACACTGCCTGAAAAAAGGAGATTGGGAGGCCGTGCGTAAAGATATGAACCTGCGTCCGGTAGAAGGCATCAGTGGTGCCAACTCCAACGAAGAGATCCTCCGGATTCTCCGGAAATACGGCATTACTGAAACGGAGGTGACACTTTGGGGAACAGGAACGCCTCTAAGGGAATTTCTTTGGAGTGAAGAAATGGCAGATGCCAGTGTCTTCGTAATGGAACATGTGGACTTCAAAGATACCTACAAAGCCGGTGCAAAAGACATCCGCAACTGCCACATCAATATAGGTACCGGCAAAGAAATTACAATCCGCGAACTGGCCGGACTGATTGTAAATACAGTCGGCTATCAGGGTAAACTGACTTTTGACAGCAGTAAACCGGACGGAACCATGCGAAAACTTACCGATCCGTCGAAATTGCACAACCTCGGATGGCATCATAAGATCGATATTGAAGAGGGGGTACAGAAAATGTACGAGTGGTATCTGGGATAATCATTCACCACAGAGGGCATAGGAGGATACAGAGTGATAAAATAGAAAAGAAAACAGAACTTCTATATCCTCCGTGTACCCTGTAGTGAATACAGTGAAACCTGCAAAAGAAAAATTTAAATAGCTTCCAAGCTTTCAAATCTCAATTAAATAGCTATATTTGCACAATTTATCATCAAATGTGCAAAAAACAATGGAACAAAGTTTTATAGCTTACATTGAAAATAGTATTAAGAATAATTGGGATCTGGACGCCCTGACAGATTATAAAGGTGCCACCCTACAGTATAAAGACGTAGCCCGCAAAATAGAAAAGCTCCACATCATCTTTGAAGAAAGCGGAATCCGCAAAGGAGACAAAATAGCCGTTTGCGGAAGAAATAGTTCCCATTGGGGAGTTACTTTCCTCGCGACTCTCACTTATGGAGCGGTTATCGTCCCCATCTTACACGAATTCAAAGCTGATAACGTACACAACATCGTCAATCACTCGGAGGCCAAACTCCTGTTTGTAGGAGACGTGGTCTGGGAAAACCTCAATGAGTCTGCCATGCCGTTGCTTGAAGGTATCCTGATGATGAACGATTTTACGTTACTGGTATCACGTAGCGAACGACTGACTCACGCACGTGAACACCTCAACGAAATGTTCGGGAAGAAATTCCCCAAAAATTTCCGTAAGGAACATATCGAATATCATAAGGATCAGCCTGAAGAATTGGCTGTTATCAACTATACCTCGGGAACCACCAGCTATTCAAAAGGTGTAATGCTCCCCTATCGCAGCTTATGGTCGAATACGGCTTTCGCTTTCGAGGTACTTCCACTGAAAGCAGGTGATAAGATCGTATCCATGCTGCCGATGGCACACATGTACGGACTGGCCTTCGAGTTCCTGTATGAATTTGCGGTAGGTTGCCAGATTTACTTCCTCACCCGCATGCCGAGCCCGAAGATTATCTTCCAGGCGTTTGCCGACGTGAAACCCAATCTGATCGTGGCTGTTCCGCTGATTATTGAAAAGATCATCAAGAAGAGCGTACTTCCGAAGTTGGAGACTCCTACCATGAAGCTGTTGCTTAAAGTTCCGATTATCAATGATAAGATTAAAGCAACGGTACGCGAAGAGATGATAAAAGGCTTTGGCGGCAACTTTGAAGCTGTCATTGTAGGTGGAGCCGCCTTCAACCAGGAGGTGGAACAATTCCTGAGAATGATCGACTTCCCTTATACAGTGGGCTATGGTATGACCGAGTGCGGTCCTATCATTTGTTATGAAGACTGGAAACGCTTCAAACCGGATCATGTGGAAAAGCAGCACTCAACATGGAAGTGAAAGTCCTTTCACCCGATCCGGAAAACGTAGTAGGCGAAATTGTCTGCAAAGGTCCGAACGTAATGTTAGGCTACTATAAGAATGAAGAGGCTACCGCCAGGTGATCGATAAAGACGGATGGTTACATACCGGTGACCTTGCCCTAGAAGATGCTGAAGGCAACATCACAATTAAGGGACGCAGCAAGAATATGTTATTGAGTGCCAGCGGACAGAATATCTATCCGGAAGAAATAGAAGATAAGCTGAACAATCTGCCGTACGTGGCCGAAAGTATTATCGTACAGCAGAATGACAAACTGGTGGGACTGGTTTATCCGGATTTTGACGAAGCCTTTGCGCATGGTCTGAAAAATGAAGACATGGAACGGGTGATGGAAGAAAACCGGATTACCTTGAACGAAATGCTTCCTGCCTACAGCCAGATTTCGAAAATGAAAATCTATCCGGAAGAGTTTGAAAAGACTCCGAAGAAGAGTATCAAACGCTTCTTATATCAAGAGGCAAAAGGATAAAAGCAGTCTCTATTTTTCTTAAAAAAACATCGATTACGCAGATTTGCATAGATTTTAATAGGATAATCCGTGCAAATCTGCGTAATTTGCGTTCTAAAAATTTAGCTTATGAAGAAAATAATTCTTGTAGCAGCTCTTCTTTCGGCTGCAGTCTGTCTGCCTGCACAGAATAAAGGCGGAAACAAAAGTGGGGAATCAATCTTTCTTTATGGAAAAAAGCATGTACGCAACCACTTGACAGTACACAGACTACATATGTCAACCTGGGGCTTTTCTCGGCAATGCATAAGTTGCACGGTGTAGGCTTCAATGCCTTCGGAAGTATGGTACAGAACAATATGAACGGTGTGCAGATTTCCGGATTGGCCAACCTTGCGGGAGGAAGCATGCATGGAGTACAGATTGGAGGTATCAGTAACGTAAACGGCAACAATCTGGCAGGATTGTCTGTTTCGGGACTTGTCAACATCACCGGAAACAAAGCAAAGGGTGTACTGATTACGGGTTTAAGCAACATTGCCGGAGACAATATGCGCGGACTGATGATGAGTGGTATCATGAATATCACAGGAGATAAAGCCGCAGGTGTACAATTGGCAGGCCTTGCAACGTAACCGGTGAGGAATATGACGGACTTATGATGTCGGGATTGCTCAACGTGGTAGGAGAAGAAATGAACGGACTGCAACTTTCCGGACTTGTCAATGTAACCGGGGGACAAATGAACGGAGTGCAATTGGGACTGTTCAATTTTGCCTCTAAGGCAAAGGTTTGCAGATCGGACTGTTCAACTATCATAAGGAGGATATGAAAGGACTTCAGCTGGGACTGGTCAATGCCAACCCGCAGACCAAGGTACAGTTAATGGTATTCGGAGGAAACAGCACCAAAATCAATGTAGGTGCACGTTTCAAGAACAAACTCTTCTACACTATCCTCGGTGGAGGCACACACTATCTTGATTTTGACGATAAATTTTCTGCGGCATTATTCTATCGGGCAGGCCTTGAACTTCCACTCTACAGAAACTTGTTTGTAAGCGGTGATTTAGGCTATCAGCACATCGAAACATTCCGGAATAAAAAGGTGGAAGGCATTCCGGCACGTCTTTATGCCTTGCAGGCACGCCTCAACCTGGAGTATCGGTTTACGGATAAATTCGGTTTGTTCGTCACAGGCGGATACGGTGGCAGCCGTTACTATAACAAAGCCAGGACCTACGACAAAGGTGTGATTGCGGAAGCAGGAGTGGTTCTGTTCTAATTGATTCACAGCCAAACGACACAGCGTCTCACAGAGTTTATATTAAAATTATTCCTCTGTGAGACGCTGTGTTATTCTGTGGTGAACCTGATCAGACCTTCTCCTTTATCAAACCGATCCGGTATGCTACCAACAACTTCTTTAAATCCAGAATTTGCGTTACGAGCTCTTTTCCCTTATCGGTATCTTTCACCATCATTCGTTGTGAATTGAACTCGATGACGAAGGTAGTCGACTTAATGTCCTGTCCCTCTTCGATGGCTTTCTGTGTAGACTGGAAAGGGTCATGCTGCACCAACTGCAAACCATGTGAATGATATACCAGCGTATATCCGGCAATGCCGGTCTCCGGCTGATAAGCTTTCGAAAAACCACCGTCGATGACCAACAATTTTCCACCGGCTTTCATCGGCTGCTCTCCTTTAATGGTCTTTACCGGCACATGACCGTTGATGATATGAGTATGCTGCCCTGTCACTCCGAATTCTTCAAGAATCCGGTCACAGATTTCTTCTTTGTTACGCAAAGCATAATAATATCCTTTCGTCTCTTTATGCAGGCTCTTATCCGCAATGAAATAACGTTCGAACGTAGCCATCTTGTCTTTGTCGAACGAAGGGGCATCCGGTCCGCACCACAGATACCAGATGTAATCCATGGCAAAGCGTTTCTCTTCTTCATCATCTTCATCAAAATAAGCCGTACGAATCAATTGGTCTATCTTGTCCAGCAAGTTCTTCCCCCAATACTCTTTACCGCAGATATTCACGTGCTTGAAACTTCCATCCTCGTTGAGAGGCACAGAGGCATGATAAAGCAAATTGGAATTGCACACCAGATACATACCTCCATAGGTAAAGAGGCAACGCATGTGTTTTTTGAGTTTCTCGCTGTTCATAAACGAGTAATGTATCTTTTCTATCAATTCCTGCTCTTCATCAGTCAGACGATAAGGATCTGCAGGATCTACCGTAGGGAAGTTGGTATCGCGCAACGGATATTCTTTGCCTTCATAGACAAATACTCCCCGTTCAAAGTCGATTTTCTCAAGCAACTTGCGACCACCCATTCCGAACTCCGGACGACGATTAATAATGTTTGCCTCCAGCTTAAACTGAATGATGGTAATAGCTTTATGCATCTGGGTTATCAGCCTCAAGGTCTTCTCGTTATAAGTAGAATCGGCAAAGTTGGTCTTAGGTGCAAAGATGGTACAGGGATCATCCGCATAAGTATCCATCGCAAAAGTGGCAAGAGGCAAAAGATTGATGCCATACCCATCTTCCAATGTCCCCAGATTGCCGTAACGCATCGAGAGACGGATCACGTTGGCCATACAAGCTTCATTACCCGATGCTGCACCCATCCAGAGGATATCGTGATTTCCCCATTGGATATCGAAATTGTGATAATCACACAAAGTATCCATTATGATATGGGCACCCGGACCACGATCGTAGATATCACCCACGATATGGAGTGAATCGATCGTAAGACGCTGTATCAGATTACACATGGCAATGATAAAGTCGTCAGCGCGACGAGTGGAAATAATGGTACTGATAATCACATTGATATAAGCATGTTTATTGGGCTCGATGGTCGATTCGTGAAGTAACTCCTGGATGATATAGGAGAACTCGGCCGGCAATGATTTGCGAACCTTCGAACGGGTATATTTGGATGATACGTTCTGGCAGACCTTTACCAGCTGATTGAGAGTGATCAGGTACCAATCGTCAATATCGGTTTCGGTTGCTTTAATCAATTGGAGTTTCTCTTCCGGATAATAAATAAGCGTGCAGAGTTCTTTCTTCTCGATCTCACGGAGAGTATGGCCGAATATTTCGTTCACTTTCCGCTTCACCGCTCCCGAAGCATTTTTCAGTACATGCTGAAAAGCTTCATACTCGCCATGTATATCGGTCAGAAAATGTTCGGTCCCTTTCGGAAGATTCAGGATGGCTTCAAGATTGATAATCTCTGTACTGGCAGCGGCAATGGTAGGGAAACTACGTGAAAGCAGTTGCAGATAACGCAGATCGGCAACGATACTTTCGGGGGTTATATTACTTTGAGCAGTCATATGATTTACGATTTTACGATTTACAATTTATAAATTTCGCCCGAATGGCTATAGAAGAAACATGAGCAGCACCTGGCTATAATGACGCGAAGGAACATACTCAACGGATAGACCGTAGCATAAGCTACCGACGGATTATCTCCGGGGATGGTATCATTGGCGTAATTCAATGCCATCGGATTGGCCATACTGCCACACAACATACCGGAAACGCTGCCAAAATCGATCTTCATAATCTTAAAAGCAAAGAACCCCACAAGCACCGTAGGCACGAGGGTCAGCCCAAAGCCCAGGCCGATCCATAAAAGTCCTTCGGGACGGAATACCGTATCGAAGAAATGGGCACCTGCATCCAACCCAAGGCAAGCAAGATACAGGGACAGCCCCAAGGCACGGAGCATCAGATTGGCACTGCGAGTGGTATAGGTGATCATGTGCAAACGGGGTCCAAAGGTCCCGATCAGGATGCCTACAATAATAGGACCGCCTGCAAGTCCGAGCCGGACAGGAGTACTGATACCGGGAATTGAGAAAGGTACGGCTCCCAGGGCCAATCCCAGGATGATACCGACAAATACAGCCACAAGATTGGGTTCTTTCAAGCTTTTGATGGCATTTCCAAGTACCTTCTCCACATTCTGGATGGCAGCCGCTTCGCCGACCACTGTCAGACGGTCACCCAACTGCAAGGTAAGTTCGGGAGTAGCCAACAATTGCACCCCGGAACGATAGACACGGCTGATATTGATTCCGTAATGATTGCGCAGACGGAGAGCTCCCAGCTTCTTCCCGTTCAATTCGGGACGGGTGACGACGATGCGTTGCGAAATCAATTGGCTGTCGATAGCATTCCAATCGATATCTTCCTTGTTCCAATCCGTATTCTCCTGTTCACCGAACAGTACGGTAAGGGCCAATGCGTCTTTTTCGGATGTAACAACCAATAAGCGGTCGCCTTCTTTTATAATCTTTTCGGAAGTGGGAATACTGACATTGCCGTCTCTCCACAAACGGGAAATGACGAATTTTGGATAACTCATATGAGCGATATCCTTAATGCTTTTATTAAAAATAGCAGGGTTGTGTACCTGAAAAGCGGCAATATAGGTTTTGTTGGCATCGTCTTTCTCCTGTACTTCAAGATCTTCCCGGCGTACCAGCAATTTACGGATCAACAGAACTGCCAGAATCACCCGATCACTCCGAGAGGATAGGCCACGGCACATCCCAAAGCTGGTGTACTGCTTTCAAGCCCCATCTGTTTCAGCGTCTGCTGGGCTGCTCCCAAAGCCGGAGTGTTAGTGGTGGCACCACACAGAATGCCTACCATATTGGGTAACGAAACTCCGGTGGTATAGCTGCAAACAACCGCAAGAAACGTACCCAGAATCACTACTGCGATGGCAAGCATATTCAACGTAACCCCTCCCTTGCGAAATGAGCTGAAAAAACCGGGACCAACCTGCAACCCCAAGGCATATACAAAGATAATGAGCCCGAAACTCTCGGCGTAATTCAGCATCTGCGGATCAATGGACAATCCGAAGTGCCCGGCCAGAATGCCGGCAAAAAAGACAAAGGTAACGCCAAGCGAAATGCCACAAACATGAATTTTGCCCAATCCGAGCCCAATGGCGGAAATCAGGGAAAGAACGACAACTGCCTGCAAAGCAGAATGTTCGATAAAGAGACTATATAACCACTCCATGTGAATAATTTACCAATGTATCCATAAGCCAATGTATCCGTTAAACGCATAAGGATGCATTAGCGTCGGCAAAGATAGCAACTATTTATGACCTCACAAAGCTTTTATTCACCCACTTCATCCCATACCAACGACGGACAAAGATAATTCCGCGAATGTTTTCATCGAGAGCAAAGGCAACCCACATGCCGCAAATGCCCCAAGCCCAATAAATTCCAAATAAATAACCTATGCCGACAGCCACACTCCACATCACAACCAATCCTACATAGAAAGGATAATTCACATCACCTGCCGCACGGAGGCATTCGTCGCAAAAATATTAATGGGACGCCCTATCTCGAGCACCACATCGATCAGCAATACAATCACTCCCATACGGATGATCTCCGGATTGGAAGTCAGCCAACTCAGTATAGCATGCCCGGAAGCGGCAATAATACCGGAAAGAATCAGTGTAATCATTACGGATTTCTTCATGACGTACTTACCGAGCAGAAAAGCCGCATGAGGTTTCTTCTCCCCTATCAAATGTCCGATACAGATAGCTCCTCCCTGGGCCATGGAGATGCTGAATAAATAGACGAACATGATAATGTTGACACAATAAGTACGGGTAGCCAGCGCCTCGACTCCAAGCATATTGATAAAAAAAGTAATGACCACTTGCGATGAACTGTACGAGAGCTGCTCTCCGGCAGAAGGCAGACCGACCCGCATCAAATTCTTCAATTCGATAAAAGGAAACGGACGGAAGTAGGCCAACGGGAAACGATGAATGTGTTTGCGGAACAGAATGACAAACAGAATCACCATAGATACTCCACGGCTGAAGCTGTAGAAATAGCCGCCCCTTCCACCCCGAGTTCGGGACAGCCGAACTTACCGAAAATCAGCGAATAATTACCGATAATATTAAGAATATTGACTACTACCGTCACCAACATCGGATATATGGCTTTATTGGCACTGCGCAATGAAGCGGAAAGAGTGAGAGAAATAGCCTGGAAAAAAGCGAATGCACCCACGATACGCATGTAATCCATACCGTCGGCCATCAGTTCCGGACCCAAGCCCATCCATTGCAGAATGGTGCGGGCCATTGTAAACAGAATAAGGCTGATTATTCCACCAACCAACAAATTGACAAGCAACGACACCCCCACTACCTGAACCACCTTCTTTTCAAGCCTTGCGCCGAGGTACTGCGAGCAAAGTACGGATGTTCCCAGGTTGATCACCTCAAACACCAAAAAGGTCAGCATAATAATCTGGTTGACAACTCCGACAGCGGCTACACTATTGTCAGAGTGACGGCTCAACATAATGGTGTCCACCGCCCCCAGCATCATAATCAGTAATGTCTCAATAAAAATAGGAGCAGCCAGTTTTGCCAGACGTCTCTTTATGCTTTCCTGTTGAATTCTGTGTGTCATTTTACCTTATCCGTTTCGGGCTGCAAAGGTATCTAAAACACTGAAAAGACGATTGACATATATCAAGAATATATCAATCCGCCTGCAATTATCTATATAAAAGTTTAGGTTATCTCACTCCGGTAAAGTCAACATAATTATCGTGTCCATCCAGGTATCCGCTCAGCACATTCCCTCGAATCCAGACATCGTGAGATAAGAGACATCACCTGGACCATATACCATCCGAAGGGAGTATTGCGAACGGTCCTCCCAATTCCAGGTAAAGGAGTACACCGATTCGGAATAACGTCCGTTGGGATATTCCACCCGGATATAATCTTCTCCATGGCGATCGAGATAAAATTCAGTTCCTGATAGCAATAGTTCCCGTCGGCATCATAAAACGTATCTGCCAGGGACGACTGCAAAGATCAAG
>ENA-OQIG01000731-OQIG01000731.1-human-gut-metagenome-genome-assembly--contig:-NODE-731-length-17366-cov-3.272580_pt1 | contig 17366 bp, 24 predicted proteins | sample MGYA00242576_ERZ504741 | MGnify/ENA primary metagenome ERZ504741 (study PRJEB26092, sample SAMD00036436) | human gut metagenome | host: Homo sapiens | study: EMG produced TPA metagenomics assembly of... | reverse complement strand
CAGCCACCTACACGGTCACTGCGCTCAAATACAGTTACGCTTGTGTTCCTCTTTTATTTAACTGGTCTGCTGCTGCCAGTCCGGAAGGTCCGAACCGATCACAGCCACTTTCTTACCGGTACGCACTGTAGGTGGTTTTACCTTTGCATAGCCTTCTTCGTATGCCTTTTCAATAATAGCGTGCTCATTTTCCTTAATAGATACCGGATCGCCATTTAAACCGCAGGTACATGCAGCTTCACAGGGTGCAGGGCATACTCTGGAGGTAAACTCCGGAAAACAGTTGGTCTTTTTCAAGCGGTTAAATGCCTGCTGCCAGTTTCCTGTGTATACAAGGTCATTCCACTCCGGGATCAGGTTATTTAAAGGACAGCCGCTTACCATGCCGCACATCATCATGCCGGACTGGCAGAAGGGAACGCCGCAGTCCATGCAGCGTGCGCCCTGTAATTTCTGTTCCTCTTCACTTAACGGAATGTGGAATTCATTCCAGTTTTAATGCGCTCCTTTGGTGGAAGCGCCTTTCCATTTTCACGTTCATACTCTAAGAATCCTGTAATCTTTCCCATTTTTCAGCGCCTCCTTAACCTCTGATGTTTGCATAAAATGCTTCGATCTGTGCCTGCTCACTATTTAAGCCTTTTTCTTCCATCTGCACAATGGCATTCATCATGCGGCGGTAGTCGTGAGGCACGATCTTCTTAAACTTAGGCAGATACTCGCTGAAATGGTCTAAGATACGTTTGCCCTTTTCAGAGTTAGTGTATGCTACATGTTCCTGGATCAGGCCTTTCAGCTCTAATACATCATATTTATTGGAGACATCTTCAAAGGAAACCAGTTCCTTATTTAAACGCTTATAAAAACTACGGTCTTCATCTAATACATAGGCAATACCGCCGCTCATACCAGCTGCAAAGTTCTTTCCAGTCGGTCCAAGGACTACTACACAGCCACCGGTCATATATTCGCAGCCGTGATCGCCGGTTCCTTCTACTACTGCAGTAGCTCCGGAGTTGCGGACGCAGAAACGTTCACCTGCAATTCCGTTGATAAATGCCTTGCCGCTGGTAGCACCGTAAAGTGCAACGTTTCCTATTATAATGTTGTCCTCTGCCTTAAACTGAACACCCTGAGGAGGATATACGATCAGCTTGCCGCCGGATAAGCCTTTTCCAAAGTAGTCATTGGAGTCGCCTGTCAGTTCCAGAGTCAGGCCCTTAGGGATAAATGCGCCAAAGCTCTGGCCGCCGCTGCCGTTGCAGCTGATGGTAAAGGTATCTTCCGGCAGACCATCCGGGTACTTTCTGGTGATCTCAGAACCGAAAATGGTACCTAAAGTACGGTTTACATTGCTTACATCTAACTGGATGCTCTTCTTCTGTCCATTATTTAAAGCACTCTTTAACTTCTTTAATAAAATGCTTTCATCTACCGTCTCATCTAACTTAAAGTCATAGACCTCTTTTGCATTATAACCAGCCAGTTTTACGCCCTCATATGGGTTGTCCAGGATACGGCTTAAGTCTACTTCTTTTGCACGGCTGTATTCAATATCATCTTTTCTCTTTAACAGGTCTGTACGTCCTACCAGCTCATCTACTGTACGTACACCCAGTTTTGCCATATATTCACGCAGCTCTTCTGCAATGAACTTCATAAAGTTTACAACATACTCCGGTTTGCCCTTGAAACGCTTGCGAAGTTCCGGATTTTGGGTTGCAATACCCATTGGACATGTATCCAGGTTGCACACACGCATCATAACGCAGCCCATAGTTACAAGAGGAGCTGTTGCAAAACCAAATTCCTCTGCACCTAACATACAGGCAATGGCAACGTCACGGCCGGTCATTAACTTACCATCTGTTTCCAGTACCACTCTGTCACGCAGTCCGTTCATGATCAGGGACTGATGTGCCTCTGCAACACCAAGCTCCCATGGAAGACCTGCATTGTAGATAGAGTTTCTTGGAGCCGCACCTGTACCACCGTCATAGGAGGAGATCAGGATAACCTGTGCGCCTGCCTTTGCAACACCTGCTGCAACAGTACCAACACCAGCCTCAGAAACCAGTTTTACAGAGATCCTTGCTCTTGTATTCGAGTTCTTTAAGTCATAGATCAGCTGTGCCAGGTCCTCAATGGAATAAATATCGTGATGCGGTGGCGGGGAGATCAGGCTTACACCTGTAGTTGAATGTCTGGTCTTTGCGATCCATGGATATACTTTCTTTCCAGGAAGCTGTCCGCCTTCACCAGGCTTTGCGCCCTGTGCCATCTTGATCTGGATCTCCTGGGCGCTTACCAGATAGCGGCTGGTAACACCGAAACGACCGGAAGCTACCTGCTTGATAGCAGAACAGCGGTTATTGTCAGCAGGACCGGGAACCAGACGCTCCAGGCTCTCACCACCTTCACCTGTATTTGACTTACCGTGGATCCGGTTCATGGCAATAGCCAGTGTCTCATGGGCTTCCTGTGAAATGGAACCATAAGACATAGCGCCTGTCTTAAAGCGGCGAACAATGGAGTCTACACTTTCTACCTGCTCAATGGGGATACCGCCATCTTCCGGATAATTAAAGTCCATCAGATTTCTCAGATGATAGGTCTTTCCTTCATTATCCAGTGTATCTGTATACTGTTTGAAAATGCTGTAATCGCCCTTTCTGGTTGCTTCCTGAAGGAGATGGATAGTAAGAGGATTGTATAAATGCTCTTCCTGACCGGAACGTGACTTGTGGCTTCCCACACTGTCAAGAGTCAGATCTACATCCAGTCCCAGCGGATCAAAAGCTGCAGAATGGAGCACGTCCATATCATTTTCAATATCCTTTAAAGTAACACCGCCAACACGGCTTACTGTATCTGTAAAGTACTTATCCACTACTTCCTTGGAGATACCGATGGACTCAAAGATCTGGGATCCCTGATAAGACTGGATGGTGGAAATACCCATCTTGGATGCGATCTTTACAATACCGTGAAGCACTGCCAGGTCATAGTCCTTTACAGCTGCATAATAATCTTTATTTAACATACCTGTCTCAATCAGGTAACGGATGGACTCATGAGCCAGATATGGGTTGATGGCACAGGCACCATAACCTAATAAAGTTGCAAAATGATGAACCTCTCTTGGCTCGCCGCTCTCTAAGATCAGGCCACACTTGTACGCTTCTTGGTACGTACCAGGTACTGCTGAAGAGCAGATACAGCCAGTAAGGATGGGATCGGCACATGGTTCTCATCAATATCACGGTCAGAAAGGATAATGATATTGGCACCGTCTTTATGTGCACGGTCTACTTCCAGGAACAGACGGTCAATGGCCTTTTCAAGGGAAGTGTTCTTATAATAAGTGATGGGGATCACTTCTACCTTAAAGCCAGGTTTTTTCATGTTTTTGATCTTTAACAGATCGGTTTCTGTAAGGATCGGATTTTCTACACGGAGGATCTTGCAGTTTTCCGGTGTCTCCTCCAGGATATTGCCCTCTTCACCTACATATACAGTAGTGGAAGTAACGATCTCCTCACGGATGGCATCGATCGGCGGGTTGGTAACTTGTGCAAATAACTGCTTAAAGTAGTTAAATAATGGCTGATGCTTCTTGGAAAGCACTGCTAACGGAGAGTCAACACCCATAGCTGAAACAGCTTCTGCACCGTTTAATGCCATTGGAAGGATCATGGTGCGGTACTGCTCGTAAGTATAGCCATAAGTCTTCTGTAAGCGGAGACGCTCTTCTTTTGTAAGTGTAGGAGCTGCCTGGTTCGGTACTTTCAGATCATCTAATTCTACCAGATTGGAGTCCAGCCACTCACCATAAGGATTTTTCTCTGCATAGCGCAGTTTTAATTCCTCATCGCTTACCATTTTTCCTTCTACTGTATCTACCAGAAGCATTTTTCCAGGACGAGGCGGTCTTTTTTAATAACCTTTGTCTGGTCAATATCAATGGCACCAACCTCAGAAGAAAGGATCATATAGCCGTCATCTGTAATATAGTAACGGGATGGACGCAGGCCATTTCGGTCAAGGATTGCACCTACCACATCACCATCTGTAAACAGGATGGATGCAGGTCCGTCCCACGGCTCCATCATAGTTGCATAGTAGCGGTAGAAGTCCTTGATCTCGGAGTCCATGTATTTATCATGTTCCCATGGAGCAGGAATGGTTACCATAACAGCCAGCGGCAGGTCCATACCACTCATGACCATAAATTCCAGGCATTGTCCAGCATGGCTGAGTCAGAACCTTCCTGATTAATAATAGGAAGGACTTTGTGCATATCGTACTTAAAATACTCAGACTCCATGTTCTCTTCACGGGCCAGCATCTTATCTACGTTGCCGCGGATGGTGTTGATCTCGCCGTTGTGAACGATAAAACGGTAAGGATGAGCTCTCATCCAGCTTGGATTGGTGTTGGTACTGAAACGGGAATGTACGATGGCAATGGCAGACTCATAATCCTTATCCTGAAGGTCCGCAAAGAACAGACGCAGCTCGCTTACCAGGAACATACCTTTGTATACAATGGTCCTGCTGCTTAAGGATACTACATAGGTATCTTCATTACTCTGTTCAAATACACGGCGGACTACATACAGCTTTCTGTCAAAGTCCAATCCTTTCTTTACGTTGGCAGGTTTTGCAACAAAGCTTGGACAATGTAAGGCATAACGTCTACTGCTTTTTTGCCTAATACATCCGGTGTTGTAGGAACATCTCTCCATCCAAGGAAGGTAAGTCCCTCTTTCTTGACGATGATCTCAAACATCTTCATGGCCTGTTTTCTGGCAAGTTCATCCTGTGGGAAGAAGAACATACCAACGCCGTATTCTCTCTCACCGCCTAAGGTAATACCAGCCTGTGCTGCTGCTTTCTTAAAGAAACGGTGGGAGATCTGAAGCATGATACCGACACCGTCACCGGTCTTTCCCTCTGCGTCTTTACCTGCTCTGTGCTCTAAGTGTTCTACAATGTGGAGTGCCTGGTCAACTGTTTTATGTGTTTTGATGCCTTTGATATTGGCAACTGCACCGATACCGCAGTTATCATGCTCAAAACGAGGGTCATACAGTCCCGGCAGTTTCTGTTTGGGATCCATAGTGTTCTTCCTTTCTTTACGTGCCTCAGGAAATGGGATCTTCCTCTAAGCTTATGTCACAGGAAAGAACGATATGGGGGATGTTCTTTCACAGTTGGGGTAAGACGTATAAGCATCAGCACTTTTTTATTGAGCAGATAATACTACTATTTTTCTCATTTGTAAACAATTGATTTTCGTGATATTGTCAGATAATTAGATTATTTAATGTTGTTATTATTTTTGCCAGAATATTTTGAAATGTTTTGCATTTATTATCTCTATTGTTCGTGTAAAATCAACCCTTTGACACACTTTATTTTCTTAATTTTTCACTTTCTATTCTTAAGCGAAACGGAGGGGCATCATAATCGTTTACGGAAAGCAGACTGTGCACGTACAAATAAGAATGTGCCTTGGCACATTCTCGCGCCGAGCGCGGTCGCTTGCGACAAACTTCATCATCGCGCGAGTGCGCATCGTTGGCAGGTCGTGCCTTTTTGTGTACCAGGGAGTTCCAACGGAATTTCCTAGTACACAAAAAAGAGCCACACCTTACAAGGCATGACCCTTCTTCTTTTATTGCATTCTGGAGTAAAAATTACATCTCACCTAAGCCGCTTTCGATTGCCTGGCTGATGGTCTTCATAGCTTCTTCTTCATCCTCGCCATCGCAAACCAGAGTGATCTCTGTTCCGCACTTGATACCAGCTGCCATTACGTTTAATACGCTCTTTGCAACGATCTTCTTTTCACCGCAGATAATGGTGATATCGCTCTTAAACTTCATAGCTGTCTGGGATAAAACGCCTGCTGGTCTTAAATGTAAACCGGATGGATTAACTACTGTTAAATTCTTGCTGATCATAATTATACTCTCCTTATCGCATTTTTATACGCCGGTTCCCGGCTTTCCGCCGAACCTTATAAGTAAATTTTATTACATCTGAGTGGTGATGTCAAGTTAATACAGAGATAATATTGTTAAGCTTATAACAGTTATATCAGCTATCCTTCGCTGCCATTACTGCTCTTTCGACTGCTGTTCTCTAAGTTCAGCTTCCCGCTTTGAGAACACACACCCGCAGTAATTCTGCCTGTACAGATGATGTTGGGCAGACAGTTCTACAGACCGCTTGTATCCGTTCTTTTTCTTAAAATCAGACTTAAGATAAGGCACTCCGTATTCTTCTCCTAAGCGGATACCGATCTCATTTAACTTCTGTGCGTTCTTTAAAGGGCTGATGGAAAGTGTGGTGGTAAAATAATCAAAGCCGCCTGCTTTCGCTACAATTGCCCCTTCCCTAAGGCGCTGTTCGTAGCAGATAAAGCAGCGTTCTCCCCCTTCTTTGTCTTCCTCATGGCCTTTTACTGCCCTGTAAAACTCCTCTGGCAGATATTTTCCTTCCATGAACTGTACCGGATGAACAAAGTCCATTTCCCCGATCAGCGCTTCTGCTCCTTACACGGGCCTCGTATTCCTCTTTTAGGGAAATATTGGGGTTGTAATATAATAACGTGATCTTAAAGTATTTAGAAAGGTATTCCAACACATAGCTGCTGCAGGGCGCACAGCAGCTGTGAAGGAGAAGCGTCGGCACCTTTCCCTCTTTTGTAAGCTGTTCTATGGTCTGATCCAGTACCCTCTGGTAATTTTCTTTCTGCTGCTGTGCTGCCATCTATGGCTCCTGTGTTCTATCGCTTGTTCGCCTGATGGCGAAGCTGTAGTTTTCATTCCCTTAAAATCCAGTAAAAAAGGACCGCTCCTTAAAGCCGCCCTTTTTTAAGTGTTCTATTTCACTGTGCCCAATTTCACTCAGGTTCACGCGCTGCTGCGCTCCACTGCCTGCTGACGCAGCCGCTTGTTTTGCCATGCATGTCGAAAACGCGCCAGTGACGCGTTCGAAGGCTTCCTGCACTCATTATATCCTACAGGAAATCACGGATTCTCTTGCTTCTTACCGGATTGCGAAGCTTGCGCAGTGCCTTTGCCTCGATCTGACGGATACGCTCTCTGGTTACGTTAAATTCTTTTCCAACTTCTTCCAGTGTCCTTGGATGTCCGTCTTCCAGACCAAAACGAAGCACGATGACCTGACGCTCTCTCTCTTTCAGATCTCCTAAAAGTGCGTCAATGTGCTCTCTTAACATAACAGACTCTACATTTCCCTCCGGAGTCACTACATTGCTGTCAGCAACGAAATCTCCCAGGTTGGAGTCATCTTCCTCACCAATTGGTGTTTCAAGGGAAGCTGGTTCTCTGGCGATCTGCATGATCTCCATAACCTTATCTTCTGTCATATCAAGTGCTTCTGCCAGCTCTGCAACAGAAGCTCATAGCCCAGTTCCAGTGTCAGCTTACGCTGCATCTTTGACATCTTGTTGATGGTCTCTACCATATGCACCGGTACACGGATGGTTCTTGCCTGATCTGCCAGTGCTCTTGTTACGGACTGACGGATCCACCATGTTGCATATGTACTTAACTTATAACCTTTTGTATAATCAAACTTTTCAACGCCTTTGATCAGTCCTAAGTTTCCTTCCTGAACCAGATCCAGGAAACTCATTCCACGACCTGTATAACGCTTTGCAATGCTGACTACCAGACGCAGGTTCGCCTCGATCAGTCTTTCCTTGGCAGCTTCATCCCCATCTGCCTTGCGCTGTGCAAGCTCCAGTTCTTCGTCTGCTGTAAGAAGAGGTACAGTACCGATCTCTTTCAGATACATACGGACCGGATCTTCCGTTCCAATACCCTCTAAAAGATCTACTGCGTCAAGATCGATATCCTCATCTTCCGCATCTTTCATAAAGCTGTCGTCATCTAAGTCAAGATCAAGCCCGATATCATCCAGAGCAGGATCTGCATTCAACATTGCTTCGTCCAGTACGGGAACTACATCGATATTACGGTTCTCCAGGTAACTGTAAATCTGATCCATCTGCTCCGGAGAAAGGTTATCTCCGACAAAAAATCGTTGATCTCGCCTGCATCCACAGTATTATGCTTGGATTTTGCATGCGCAACCAGCTTTTCCAGCTTTTTTAAAAAATCGTCCTTTTCCAATGATAAACGTCCTTTCGCTTAAAGGTAAACGTGGATACTCCCACAACTTATCATTATATACCAGTTTTTTATTTTTTTCAACATCAATCGACAACTTTTTTTTAAAGTGACTGAACTGTTACATTTTATATGGAAGAAGGAAAGGGATCCTCTCTCTCAGGTTTTCAATTGTAACCTCTGTCCTTGCGCCGCCGTATTCCCCATCCAGTACCCAGTCTACGCTTTCTTCTGACGTAAAACGAATAGCGGAAGCCTTAAATTTATAGACATATTCGTTTGGCTCTTCCACCAGGAACATATAAGAAATAATGTTGCTTAGATCTAACGGGGTCTTTGGCATCCGGATCAGCAGGACCTCAAAAACACCGTCATTTAAGGATACGGACTGATTTACCAGCTTTAAAGCCGCCTACGCTTCTTGTATTGGTCACCATTCCGAATACAAAATCCTCTTCTAAAATCTGATCGTCCCACTCTACCCGCATGTGATAAGGCTTGATGGAAGCCAGACTCTTTACGCTTTCGATCATATACGCCTGATGCCCTAACAGATTTTTCCGGTCCTGGGGCGTCTGGTAAGATACTTCTGTAAAAGCGCCAAATGCCGCAATATAAATAAAACTGCGGTCGCCACAGAACATACCTGCATCCACCGGTACCGGGAAACCATTTACGATCTCCCGGGCTGCTTTTTCCATATTTTTGGAAATTTTTAAACTGGAGGCAAAATCATTGGTAGATCCGGCAGGAATATAGCCTAAAGAAGGGGTCTTTTTCAGCTGTAACATTCCTGATATGGTTTCATTTAAAGTACCGTCTCCACCGCTGCAGACGATCACATCTACATTTTTTCCAAGGTGCTCCACTGTCTTTCTTGCATCTAACTGGCACTGGGTCACATGTACATGAATATCGTACCCGGCTTTTGAAAAAATATCCAGAATTCGCAGCAAATGACTTTTGATCTGCTCCTTCCCGGAACGTGGATTAAAAAGAAACAGCATTTTTTTCATCCTGCATCCCTCGCTTTCATTGTGTCCATTCTTTCTGTATTTTATCCAAGTAGTCTTACGTAAGCTCCAAAAGCAGACGGAACGGAATACTCTTCCTTTAACGCTGCCCTGTCAACCATAAAAAATGCGTGTTTTCTAAAAGTTCCCCTGGTTCTTTTTCATTTTCCCAGGCGATCTTTACTCTGTACCCCACCATATCCCACTGTACATGGGAAAAGATATGTTTTGCTGTCCCCAAAGGTTCCACTGTAATGCCGGTGGTTTTCTCCTCCTGTTTCCCATCACCTTCCCAGATCCAGCTTTTTATCTGCTCTGCCGCTTCCTCTTTTGTCAGATGCCCTTCTATATTGGGAAGTTCATAAAGGGAAGCCAGAAGGCCCTTCGGCGGCCGTTTGTGGATAGCTACTTTCTCCTTCCATTCTACTAAAAAGACCGTTTTTTCTTCCATTCTTTTAGGCTTGGGAACCGATTTTACAGGTATCTCCTTCCACAGTCCCTTTTTCTTTGTAATACATAAAGACTCCAGCGGACATTCCCTGCATCTTGGCTCTCCTCCCGGAATACACACCAGGCACCGATCTCGATCAGTCCCTGATTATAGCTGCTGGCTGCATCTTTTGGCATAACAGCCGCTATTTCCTGTTCCATGGCAGTTTTTACAGACGCCTTTTTTATATCAGAATAGTCACCCTGTAATCTTGAGATCACACGGAGCACATTTCCATCCACTGCCGGATTAGGAACCCCGTAGGCAATGGAAGAGATTGCCCCGGCTGTGTAGCTGCCAATTCCCGGAAGTGTTAAAAGTTCTTCCTTAGAAGATGGAATGCAGCCGTCAAACTGATCCATGATCTGAATGGCCGCTGCTTTTAAATTTCTGGCCCGGTTATAGTAACCAAGGCCTTCCCACATTTTCATTAAATGATCATCTGCGCCTCTGCCAAAGATGCCACATCGGGAAATGCTGCCATAAACCGTTCAAAATAAGGCTTTACAGCCTCTACTCTGGTCTGCTGGAGCATGATCTCTGATATCCATACTTTATAAGGCTTCGGATCCTCTCTCCAGGGCAGGATACGGGCTCTGGAATGATACCATGAAAGCAGCGGTTTTTCCACTGCCTGTAAGCGTTCTTTCCTGCTTAAAGGTTCATCCTCCCGTTCCAGGATCTGCAGATCATCATAAAAATGCAGACTGCCCCCATACTGTTTTTCCTTACACATATCCGTAGATCCCTCTTACAGATACTTCCCCTGAAAGAACATGAACGACTTCCCCATTCTCCTTTTCTACTAAAAGGCAGCCTTCTTCATCGATCCCAAGGGCTTTTCCCCGATATTCACCCTTTGGATCTAAAACGCAGACTGTCTTTTCCATGTTGACTAACATTTCATCGTATGCAGAAAGAAGTCCTGACATATCACAAGTCTTTTCAAATATCTCATAATATTCTTCAAAACTTTCTGCTACTGCACAGATCACATCACTGCGTTTTACGCTTCTTCCCAGTTCCAGTTTCAGGGAAGTTGCCTTGTCCCGGATCTCTTCCGGAAATTCCGTTGCATTTACATTGATACCGATCCCGGGCACTACATAGCGGATGGCATCTTCCTCTGTGCTCATTTCTGTTAAAATACCACAGATCTTCTTTCCATTTACTACTGCGTCATTAGGCCATTTGATCATGGCACTTAAGCCCGTGGCTTTCTGTACCCCTTTTACCACTGCCATTCCCGCTACCAGCGTCAGCATAGACGCCTGGGATGGGGTAAATGTAGGACGCAGGACGAAACTCATATAAATATCTGTTCCATGAGGGGAATTCCACACTCTTCCCCTGCGGCCCTTTCCTGCTGTCTGGCAGTCTGCCACTGCAAGAAAGCCGTGGGAAGCACCTTTTTCCGCTGCATCCCTTGCCCGGTTGTTGGTGGAATCTGTTTCATAATAATATTCCAGCTCTTTTCCAAGCCACTTTGTATCAAGGACCGAATGAAGCTCTGCCACTGTAAGCACATCTGCTTCCTCCACAAGGCGGTAGCCTTTGTTGCGCACTGCCTCGATCACATAGCCCTGTTCTTCCAGCTGCCGGATGGCTTTCCATACAGCAGTCCTGGAAACTCCCAGGCTTTCACAAAGTTCCTGTCCTGATACATAATCTTTTTCTTTTTTTAATATCTTTAAAATCTCCGCTTTCATTCTCTTTCTGATCCTGTTCTTTAAAATCGCTGAAAATCGTCTAAAACCATAAACTGAGAGCGCTTAACACGCCAAGAAGCCCAAGGCCTGCACAGAGTACCATCTGAAACGCCCCCATGCGGAAACGTTTCTTGTCCCTGCCACAAGTCTTAAGCTCGAAGACTCCGTTTATTCCATTTAACAAAGCTGCCAGTAAAAATACCAGAGGGAAAAGCATTTCATTTCCCTCCGGATTAATAATAGACAGCACTGCAAATATTACGATCGCGATTCCCAGGATCAAGTGCGCCACATCTAAAAACACACCGGCGCGACGCTCATTTCTTCCTCTCTGGCCCTGCATATCTCAATCTCCTGTTTTCCAGGATGCTTCTTTCGGCTTTTTGCGCCTATTGCTCAGATCATTCGCTTAAAGTAGCTAACATAACTGCTTGATGGTATGCATCCTGTTCTCAGCCTCATCAAATACAACAGACTGGCTGGATTCAAATACTTCATCTGTTACTTCCAGTTCTGATACACCAAAACGTTCTCCCATTTCCTTGCCGATTTTGGTCTTTAAGTCATGGAAGGATGGCAGGCAGTGAAGGAAAATAGCCTGAGGACCAGCTGCATCCATTACTTCTTTTGTTACCTTGTAAGGAGTCAGGTCTTTAATTCTCTCGGTCCATACTTCATCTGGCTCACCCATGGATACCCATACGTCTGTATCAACAACATCAGCTCCCTTAACAGCCTCTGCCACATCCTCAGTAAGAGTAATGGTAGCGCCGCTGATGGCTGCAAATTCCTGGCATTCTTTTACTAATGCTTCATCTGGGAAATACTTCTTTGGTGCGCAGGCAACAAAGTGCATACCCATCTTTGCGCAGGCGATCATCAGGGAGTTACCCATATTATAACGCGCATCGCCCATATACACAAGCTTAACTCCCTTAAGGTGTCCTAAATGCTCTCTGATGGTTAAAAGATCTGCTAACATCTGGTTGGATGATCTTCGTTGGTCAGACCGTTCCATACAGGTACGCCTGCATATTTAGCCAGTTCTTCTACGATCTCCTGGCCAAAACCTCTGTATTCGATTCCCTCATACATACGGCCTAATACTCTTGCTGTATCAGCGATGCTCTCTTTCTTTCCGATCTGGGAACCTGATGGATCCAGATAGGTAGAACCCATTCCAAGGTCATGTGCAGCTACTTCAAAGGCACATCTTGTTCTGGTACTGGTCTTTTCAAAGATCAGAGCTACATTTTTTCCCTTTAAGGTATCTACTAAAATGCCTTTTTTCTTTTTTTCCTTTAATTCTGCTGCAAGGTCAAGCAGGTATGTGATCTCTTCTTCTGTATAATCTTTCAGTGTTAAAAAATTTCTTCCCTTTAAATTCATAATCGTTTCCTCTTTTGAAATATTTTAAAAATTTATATTTATGCAACTTTTATGCATAATATACCACTTGTGTTTTTACCTGTCAAGAAAAATCCGCTTTCTTTTTCTCTGTATGATCAGAAGCAGTTCCTGGGGTGTGTATATTTTAAAGCGGCTGATCTTATACTGCCTTGCCAGATGCTCCAGCAAACTTAAATATAATTCCCTGTAATCCCAGTCCTCTTTTAAGTGTAATGCCTTTGCCAGCTTGGGAAACCACTCCTCTGTATATCTGCGGCAGGAAGCCATCTGGCTGTAAAAAGTTCTGTTTCGGAAAGCTGCGGCCAGATATCTGCCAACAGTTCCGGCGCCTCTGCCAAAAGCCTGTTAAAATAGTAGATCTCGCTTTCCGGGGCATCCAGATAAAAAACTCTTCCTTCCAGTCCATAAAGCATCCGTTTGGCATCAAAATAACCAAGAACCATGTTTTTCCTTGCCCGTCTTCTGTCAAATTCCAAAAGACCGCCCAAGTCCTGTCTGGGGCTACGTGATAAAGATGCACATCATCCGGTACTTTCAGGCGGCGCTCCGTATCAACACCATATCCATAGATGCGAAATACCAGGATGTCCTTGTATCCCTTTTCTATTAAAACATCAATAGGAACATTATTCACCCCACCGCCGTCCATATAATATTTGCCGCCCAGCTTTTCCCGACGAAAGCCGATGAGATACGCACTTGCCATCAGCATATCTGCGATCTCGCCATCCGGCACTTCTTTTACATTGACTACCATGGGCTTTCTGTCACTTAAGGAGTAAGTAACTACATACAGCTCTTTTTCAGAGTTTCGTATTTTTTCCTCATCAACCACTTCTTCAATGAGGCTGCGCAGGGGTGCAATATCAAAACCTCTGTCCTTTAATACCTTTTTAGCAGCAGGGATCAGTTCTGACAGCCCCAGGGCCGCAATATCCTTTAAACCGGAGGTCTTTAACTGTTCCACCAGTTCATCATCTACATCCATAACTCTGGAATAGCGGATGGTCTCCCATATTCTTTCCGCCTTTTCAAAGTCATCCATGCTATGAGAGCGCCATTTAAGGCTCCTACAGAAGTTCCTGCGATCCCTTTTACATGGATCCCCGCTTCTTTTAACGCTTTCCATGCACCGATCTGGTAAGCCCCCTTGCGCCACCGCCTTCCAGTACAAGACCATATTCCTTATTTGTATCCAGCTTCAGCTCCATGTCCGCCCACCTTCTTTTTTGTTTTTGCAGGAAAATCCCCTGTTTTTAAGTTTTTCAAAAAATTTCCCAGAAACGCCAACGGCCTTATAAGCAGAAATGCTGCCAGGGAAGCCAGGACAAACATAAGAAGCTGTTCCTCTATCTGTCTTCCCAAAGCAGCCAGAACAAAGGCAGCTACTGCCCCGCAAGCAAACCACAAAGACACCAGGCACCGGCAGATACATTCTGCACCTAAAAAGAAGAGAAATGCAAGAAACCAGCCACAAATACCTGTCATTTTCCTGCACTCCCTTCTTTAAGATGTACTCTATGAATTCCGTCTCTGTCTTGCGGCCTCAAACATTAAAACAGAAGAAGCCACTGCTGCGTTTAAAGACTCTACCTGGCCTGCCATCGGGATCTTGATGTAGGTATCGGCAACAGCCGCCATCTCATCGGTCAGCCCCTTGGCTTCATTTCCGATCAGGAACCTGTATCCTTAGTATAGTCTTCCTGGTCATAATTATGCATGCCTTTTAAATGAGCTGCATACAGACTGATCCCTGCTTTTTTCATCTGCTCACAGGCTTCTTTCAGATCAGAGGCATACACAAATGGTACACGCAGCACAGATCCCATAGTAGAACGGATCACCTTTGGATTGTAGATATCCGCTGTATCGCTGCTCATGACCACACCGGTAATACCTGCGCCTTCTCCAGCGCGGATAATGGTACCCAGATTTCCCGGATCCTGGATATTTTCCAGGATCATTAAAAGTTTCTGTGTCTTTGTCTTCTTTAAGATATCTTCCAGGGTACACTTTTTCTGCTTTGCAACTGCTAAAACGCCCTGCGGGGTCTTTGTATCTGCCATATAATGCATTACTTCATCTGTAACAAACTCAAACTTAAAGCCCCGCAGCCATTTTTTATTTTCTTCCTGTTTTCCAAAGTTTTCTGTAATATATAAGATCTCCACATCATCCGGCTTATATTCCCGGCACATGCGCAGTCCTTCTGCTACATATAAGCCTTCTTCCCTGCGGGCTTTGGCCTTATCCCTCAGGTTGATGACCCGTTTTACCTGCTTATTGGAGGTACTGTTTATCATATTATCTTTCTCCTTTTTCTATCATCTCCAGTTCTTTTAACCACAGACGGCTGCAGGCATCACTTGGCATACGCAGATCACCTCTTGGGGAAACAGCTACAGAACCTACCTTTGGGCCATCCGGCAGACAGGAACGCTTAAACTGCTGTGCAAAAAATCTGCGGTAAAATGTTTTCAGCCACTTTAAAATCGTCTCTCTGTCATAACTTCCCTCAAATGCCTGAAGCGCCAGACGGAAGATCTTTGCAGGGCTGTAGCCAAAACGGAGTACATAATACAGATAGAAATCATGTAACTCGTAAGGGCCTACCAGGTCCTCTGTTTTCTGGGAAATTTTTCCATCTTCCGGAGGCAGAAGTTCCGGGCTTACCGGTGTATCAAGGACATCTAAAAGCACATCGGAAAGTTCCTTTTCGCCGCAGGTATCTGCATAATAACGTACCAGATGGCGGACTAATGTTTTCGGCACAGATGCATTAACGCCATACATGGACATATGATCCCCGTTGTAGGTAGCCCAGCCAAGAGCCAGCTCCGACATATCACCGGTACCGATGACCATACCACCTACCTCGTTTGCAATATCCATTAAGATCTGGGTACGCTCTCTTGCCTGTCCGTTTTCGTAAGTTACGTCGTGCTTTTCAATATCATGGTTAATATCCTTAAAATGGCCGGTAACCGCATCACGGATATTGATCTCAGTTAAAGATGCTCCTGTTTTCTTTGCCATGGTACATGCATTGGTATAAGTACGGTCTGTTGTTCCGAAACATGGCATAGTGATGCAGTGGATATTCTCTCTTGGGATCTGCAGCATATCAAAAGCACGTACTGTTACAAGAAGTGCCAGTGTGGAGTCCAGACCGCCGGAAAGACCGATCACTGCATGTTTGCAGTTTGTATGTGCCAGACGCTTTTTCAGTCCCATTGCCTGGATCGAAAGGATCTCTTCGCAGCGGCGCTCTCTCTGGCCTGCATCATGAGGCACAAATGGAGCCGGATCAATATAACGGAGAAGTTCGTCCCTCTTCTGTCCTGCTTTTTTACTGTCTTTCTTTGCACTGTCTTCTGTATTTAATTCAAAATATACGGTTTCGTAGGATGCGGATCTGTTCTCCTCATCCCTGAAAGTAGTCATACGGCGGCGCTCGCTGATGATCCTTCCAAGATCCAGATCTGCACAGATGCAGGCATTTTTAAACCGGTCAGACTGTACCAGACAGGTGCCGTTTTCCGCAATGATATTCTGTCCGCCAAATACCAGATCCTGGGATGACTCCCCTTCTCCTGCATTTGCATAAATATAACCGCACACCAGTCTTGCAGACTGTCCGCAGATCAGGTTATAACGATACTGGTCCTTTCCTGTCGTTTCATCACTGGCAGAGCAGTTGGCGATCACTGTTGCACCTGCCAAAGCATGGGAAATACTTGGCGGGCATGGTACCCATACATCCTCGCAAAGTTCTGCTGCCAGCACTAGTTCCAGCATGGTGCGGCAGGCAAACAGCAGGTTCATGCCCATAGGTACCTGAACGCTTCCCAGTCTGTCATCTCCACTTTTTCCATTCCCGGATTAAAATGGCGCAGTTCGTAAAATTCAGAATAATTTGGCAGATGTTTTTTAGGAACGATACCTAAGATACGGCCTCTGTTTAACACAGCTGCCACATTGTAAAGTTTTCCTTTATGCATCCAGGGCATTCCTACAAAAATGATCATGTCCTTGCTTTTAGACGCCTGTAAAATGCGCTTTAATTCTTTTTTAGCTTCTCTTAACAGAGACTCCTGTAAAAATAAATCAGAACAGGTATACGCTGTTAAACACAGCTCCGGAAACGCCATAACCTTTACACCTCTGGTGCTTCCCTGTTCCATTAATTCTATGATCTGTTCGCTGTTATACTGCGGGTCTGCCACATGGATGTCTGGCGTTGCCGCTGCTACCCTTATAAATCCGTCTTTCATTGTGTCCTCCGTGTATTCCTTCGTTACCGGGTCACTCACGGATCCCGCACTGACGTGCTCTACTGCCTGCTGCCGCAGGCGATCCGTTCGTTAATGGCGCAAGAAAAGCAAATGCTGCATTATGCAGCGCTTGCTTTCTTTTGCGCTCATTATAGCACAATTCTCCACAAAAACATAGTCGCTGGCGCTGCCAGCACAAATTCTTCTTGACTATTTGTTCAATCTGCTGTATACTCAGAGTGTTCAGAACGCCTGTTCTGTACATTTTATAAAGCCCTGCACCACTACTACCACACTTGCCAG
>ENA-OQIG01000730-OQIG01000730.1-human-gut-metagenome-genome-assembly--contig:-NODE-730-length-17374-cov-2.016235_pt1 | contig 17374 bp, 21 predicted proteins | sample MGYA00242576_ERZ504741 | MGnify/ENA primary metagenome ERZ504741 (study PRJEB26092, sample SAMD00036436) | human gut metagenome | host: Homo sapiens | study: EMG produced TPA metagenomics assembly of... | reverse complement strand
TTTGGGAACTGACCGGCCGGGACGTGTTCCAGGACGGATTCTACGATCATTATGAACCCGGCCATCCGGTCCGGGACAGCCTGGAAGCCCAGCTGGCCCGGCAGCTGAAGGAAACGGAAGAAGCGGCCGGGAAGGCCCGGCTGCTGCTTCACCACTACCAGCGGTACGGTCGGGGGAAAATGGCCCGGTACGAAGCTTCTGTCTGGATGCCAAAGGGCGCTTCCAGGGCATTGCCGACTTTCCCCATTATGCCTGGATGATATCCTGGGATATGAGGACCAGAAGGAGAAGCTGCTGGCCAACACCCGGCAGTTCATGGCCGGCCGGGGCTGCAACAATGTGCTGTCCACCGGCAGCCGGGGCACCGGGAAATCCACTTCCATCAAGGCCCTGATCCCTCTGTTCAGTGCCCAGGGCCTCCGTCTGGTCCAGATCAAGCGGGATCAGCTCCAGCTGCTGGCGGAAGCATGGAACGGGCGGGAAAGATCCGCAGCCACCGGTTCCTGTTCTTCTTTGACGACCTGTCCTTTGATGAAAACGAAAAGGAATACAAGTACCTGAAATCCGCCATTGACGGCGGGGCCGCTCCCCAGCCGGACAATGTGATGTTGTGCGCCACCAGCAACCGGCGCCATCTGCTGAAGGAGACCTGGGCGGACCGGAGCGATGAACTGGAGGCGGAAGTGTACCGGGAGGACGCCACCAACGAATCCATTTCCCTGTCCGACCGGTTCGGGCTGATCCTCCATTTCGGGGCCCCACCCAACAGGAATACCTGGCCATCATCGACCACGAGCTCCGGAAAGAGGGCATCCAGCTGTCCCCGGAAGAACTTCGGGTGGAAGGAGTCCGGTGGGAAATGGAACATTCCGGCCGGAATGGACGGATCGCCAAGCAGTTCGTCCAGTGGTATCTGGGGAATCATTGAGGTTTTGCCACAGATTCCAAGCGGCAAAACCTTTGGCTGGAGCAGCAAAGGAGGGAAAACATGGACGAAACAGGATTGTACATGGACCGGGTGGGGACGCCCCTGGGGGACATGATCATGACCAGCCATGGAGAGGCTCTTCTGGGGCTGTGGTTCCAGGGGGAACGCTATGAACCAGGGGAACAGGAACTGGCCGGAGCCCGGAGAAATCCGGACCTGCCCGTTTTCCAGGAGACCCGCCGCTGGCTGGAACTGTATTTCCAGGGGAAGGATCCCGCTTCACCCCTCCCTTGAACTGTCCGGCAGTGTTTTCCGGCAGCAGGTGGGACGGATCATGCTGACCATCCCTTATGGAAAGACCATGACCTATGGGGCCATCGCCCGGGAGATGGCAGGAAAGACGGGGAAAAAACAGATGTCGGCCCAGGCCGTAGGCGGCGCCGTGGGCCACAACCCCATCAGCCTGATCATTCCCTGCCACCGGGTGGTGGGTCCAGCGGAAGCCTGACTGGATACGGCGGCGGCATGCCCCGGAAGGTGTGGCTGCTGGAACATGAAGGCATCGATCTGAAAGCCTCCGGCTTCACGATACCGAAAAAAGGGACTGCCCTGTAACAGCGGCAGTCCCTTTTTCTCGTCCTATTTTCTTTCCCATACGGTCCAGCGGCCGCCTTCTCCCAGTTTTTCCCATTTACCGGAGGCGGTCTGGAGAAAGTCCTTCTGGCTGCTCCGGTCCACCAGGACCATGATCTTTCCGGTGTCCGGCAGTTCTTCCAGGGCGGCGAAGGGCATCATGTTCTTGGCCTTCCAGCTGATTCCGTTCGGCCGGAGTTCCCGGATCCGCTGCCGGGTCACCAGCCGGGGGGCGGGGATTCCGCTGTAGTAGGTGAAGGACACGGGATACCGGCCGCCATATACATACACCGGCACCCCCGGCGCATGGCGGGCGGTAACCAGCCGGGCCGCATCCCAGCCGGAAGCCTGCCGGCACAGGGGGGCAGCCAGCACAAAGGACAGTACCGTGAACAGCAGGGCCATGGCCAGGGCAGTCCGTTTCACCCAGTACTGCAGATCCAGTCGGCTGGCGGCACAGGCCAACCCGATGGCCAATGGGGGCAGGTACGGGAGGGTGTAGGTGGGGTACTTGGTGGCCATGCATTCAAAGAAAAACCAGGTAACGAACGCCCATAAGAAGAGAAACCGTTGCCGGTCGTTCAGATTTTTCCAGAACGTCCGGGTTTTGATCCGTTCCTTCAGGATATGACCGTATTTTTTCCACAGCCAGGGCAGGCTCAAGCTCCAAGGGAAACAGCCAATGAGGAAAATCAGGAAATAATACCACCAGGTGTTGTTCCGGGGATGCTCGGATACTGTGGCCCGGAGTATATTGTGGACACCGATGAAGCCGGTGAGGAAATCAGTGCCGTGGAGAGCAATCATGGGACCGTACCACAGGGCGGCAATCCCCAGGGTCAGCAGGCTTCCCCGGATCAGTTTCATCCGGGTCAGAGTGTGGAAATCCCGGTTTCCGGCCAGGTAGGCCAGGATGATCAGGCCGGGCAGCACCAGGCCCACCGGTCCTTGGTGAGGAGGGCCAGGCGGTGAGGCATAGCTCCGTAAGGAGACGGGACTTGTTTTCGCTTTTGGCACATAGAACAGCATCAGGATCCCGTGGTGGTGACGAACAGGGTCATGTCGGTAATTACTGCTTTGGCAGGTAGAAATATTCCACACTGGTGGCCATAATGAGACCGCTGAGAAACCCCACCTTCCGGTTGTACAGTTTCTGGGCGAACCAGTAGGTCTGGAGCACCCCGATGGTGGCGAAGACCGCCGGAAAGAACCGGGCGGCAAAGGACGTTACCCCGAAAAGCCGGAAGGCAATCAGCAGCTCACCGTAGAACAGCCAGGGTTTGTCGTACCAGAAGTTCCCGTAGATCCGGGGCGAGAGCCAGTCTCCGGCTGCCAGCATTTCCCTGGCGGTGAGGGCATAGTTGGATTCCACCGGATCGGTGATCAGCAGCCGGCTGTTGCCGGCAAAGAACAGCACCAGGCTCAGCAGCAAAAGCAGCAATGCCGGCCAGTGCCGGTGATAGAAGCGCAGCAGCGGGCTGCCGTCATTTTCCCAGTATTCCATAACCGTTCCCCCTCCACAGTTGATGCTTTCAGTATAGGCGGAAATGTTAAAGGAAATATAACACAATCGAAGGATTGGTTAAAGAATTTTTTATGGGAACCTGTACTAAAGTACAGTGTAAACGGCTGTCAATTCATGTATAAGGAGGACAACAAAACACCGGGAAAAAAGAAAGGAGGAAGGAGCACAGCCAAAATTAACAGAAAACTCTGCAAATAGATACCATCCCCAAAAAGCAGGAAAGCAGACTGGCAGGGATACCATCCGGTGTATAGACAGATGCAGGACGATTCTCCCGCCTGGCAGTCCACCTGGAGTGCCGTGTCCGTAGGGGCCGGTCCTTCCCAGGACAAAAATGGCGGTGGATTCCCCAGCGGACCCGGCAGATCATCAACCTGGCCGCAGGACGGCAGACACTGATGCGGTGAACGTGCCCAGCTGAAGGAAGCCATGAGCGACGCCCGGATCTCCATCCATGCCGGAGAAGGGATCATTGTGGAGAAGATGGGAACCGAGTACACCATCAAAGCCAATCTGAATGGATTGAGCAACGAACACGGAACGGTACATATCCTGTCCAATCCAGAAGAATTCCCGGACAATCGGGAGCAGCCGGATGCGTCTCCCGATCAGCCCATCCAGCTCCCAGGCCCGCTCCCCGGCGGGTGGCGGCAGATCAGCCGAAAGTCGATAACGGCGGAAAGCTCCATCTGCTACACGGCCAATGAAGTGAAATTTGCCACTGATGATGGGCATACGGCCCAGCTCAACGACGGAGGCACTGTCAATGTATTGGGCGGAAACAATATCCATACGGCATCCAGTTCTACGACTGACGCCAATGGCCGGACCGTGGACAATATCCACATCCATCTGAACAAGTATATCCGGGTGGACAGCGTGTCCATCGGAGAAAAGGGTCCGATCCTGAGTGGAGAGGGCATGGATATGAAAGGGCTCTCCATTACCGGACTGGCGCCGGGCGAAGTGTCGGCCACTTCCATGGATGCTGTGAACGGCAGCCAGCTTCATGCCACCAACCAGATGGTCCAGGAGAACCGGCAGAACATCACCCAGCTGGGGAATTCCCTGAACAAGCTGGATGCCCGGGTGAACCGGGTGGGGGCCGGAGCGGCAGCCCTGGCGGCTCTCCAGCCACTGGATTTTGATCCCGATGACAAATGGGACTTTGCCGCCGGGTACGGCAACTACGCCGGAGCCCATGCCGTGGCCATCGGGGCCTACTACCGGCCTACGGAAGAGTTGATGTTCAGTTATATAAATCGTTCCTGTAGGGGCGGCAGGCCCGGCCGCCCGCCAAATCAGCGGTTGTCCGTATGTTTTGCGGGGCGCCGGGCCTGCGCCCCCTACGGTTTATGCTGCTTCAAAATCAATTTGCCAAATTGATTTCCTGCGGCCGTTGACAGCTGACAAAAGTGGGTGTTGCACGTCCTGTGCAACACCCACACTTTCATGCATCCTTCCAGACCTTTTCTGCGATGGACCGGATCAGCCGGAGCTTGGCCCACTGTTCTTTTTCTGTCAGCAGGTTGCCTTCCTCTGTGGAGGAGAACCCGCACTGGGGGCTCAGGCACAGCTGGTCCAGAGGAACGTATTTTTCCGCTTCCCGGATCCGGGCGATGATGTCTTCCTCTTTTTCCAGTTCCGGGGTCTTGGAGGTCACCAGGCCCAGGACCACCTGCTGGTCTTTGATGAACCGGAGGGGTTCGAAGCCCCCGGCCCGGTCACTGTCGTATTCCAGGAAAAATCCGTCCACACGGCAGCGGCCGAAGAGGGTTTCCGCCACCGGTTCGTACCCGCCGCTGGAGAACCAGGTGGACCGGAAGTTGCCCCGGCAGATGTGCATGGTGATGGTCATGTCATCGGGTTTGGCTTCCAGGGCCCGATTGATCATTTCTACATAATGTCTGGCCAGTTCGTCCAGGTCAAAGCCCCGTTCTGCGTAGGCCTTCCGCTTGTCGGCGTCGCAGAATTCGCCCCAGCTGGTGTCGTCCAGCTGCAGGTACCGGCAGCCGGCGGCGTAGAAAGCCTTGATGGCGTGCTGGTAGGCCAGAGCGATGTCTGTGAACAGCCGGTTCTGGTCCTGGTACTGAGGAATGGGTTCATAGTGCTTTTCCCGGACGCAGCAGATCAGGTGCAGCATGCTGGGGGAAGGAATGGTCATTTTCACCAGCGTGTCTTTGCCGGCAATTTCCTGCAGGGCCTTGAAGTGGTCCAGGAACGGGTGCTTGCCGAAATCCACCAGCCGGTGATCCTGGCGGTGCGGGCCTTGGGCTGGGCCCCTTTGAAATGGACGGACCAGTTTTCTGCCGAGATTTCCGTAACGCCCTGCAGTTCCGTCAGAAAGTCCAGATGCCAGTAGCGGCGGCGGAATTCTCCGTCGGTGACGGCGTGGAGTCCCACTTCTTTTTCCCTGGCCACCAGGTCGGCGATGGCGGCATCTTCGGCGGCTTTCAGGTCTTCTGCCGTGATTTTGCCGGCAGCGAATTCGTCCCGTTTTTCTTTCAGGGCAGCCGGGCGCAGAAAGCTGCCAACGATATCATACCGGAAGGGGGATCTGTTTTTTACTGTCATGGTATTCATTCCTTTCAATGGTCGTTTCAGAGGTCTTTTGAAAAGTATGGCCTTAGGATACCATAAAGGTGGGAATTGTGCTAATACAGAAAAAGCAGGGATAGCCATAACTTGAACGCATAACAAAAGAGAGCACCGCCATGGCGGTGCTCTTGCTTAAATCATGATTTCCCGGCGGGCCAGGTTTTCGTCGAAGAAGCCTTCCTTCTTCTTTTCGGCCTTGGTCTTGGGCTGGGGTGCATCGGAGGTCTGGATGTTCTCCACGAACAGCAGCAGCCGGTTGGCCACGTTGGCGTCGCTGACGCTGCTGTCGAAGTCCAGGCTCAGCAGGTTCAGCTGGGGATACAGGGCCTTGACCTTCTTCTCGATGCCCTTGGAGATGATGTGGTTGGCGATGCAGCCGAAGGGCTGCAGGCTCATCACATTGTTGATGCCGTGCTTGGCGAAGTTCACGATTTCCGCCGGCAGCAGCCAGCCTTCGCCGAACTGGGCGGCCATGTTGATGATGGTCTTGCCGTCGTTGGCCAGGTCGAAGATATCCTCGATGGGGGTGAAGTAGGAGAACTGTTCCCCAATCTCATTGAATTTCTTGATCTGTTTCGTGACCCACATGTAGATCACGTCCACGATCACGTTGGGGACATGGTGCCGTTCCAGACCGAATTTCCGGTTGGTGATCCGGTTCACGAAGGCCTGCATGAAGAACGGGGTCAAGAGCGGCGGCATCACTTCGATGCCGTGGTCCATGAGCCAGCCGGTCACGTTCTTGTGGGCAAAGGCGTTGAACTTCAGGTAGATTTCGCCCACGATGCCCACCTGGGGCAGATGGACATCCGGTTTGGCCAGAGCGTTGAATTCGGCGGCAGCTTCTTTCAGCAGCTTCAAGAGGCCATTGGAGTTGTTGGCTTCGATTTCCTTCTTGGCCAGTTCCAGGTACTTGTCCTTCAGTTCTGCGGCCTTGTCCTTTACGGTCTCCCGGACTACGGACGCGTTGAAGAACTTGGACAGGCAGTCAGAGAACAGCACGGTGGAAATGGTGATCTTGGCGATCTTCAGCCAGTTGATCTCGAACCCGGGCTGGTCGTTCTGGATGTTCTTGCTGGTGGCCAGGGAAATCACCGGTGTATCCTTGAACCCGGCGGCGATCAGCGCATGCTTGATCAGGCCGAAGTAGTTGGACGCCCGGCACTGGCCACCGGTCTGGGTAATGGCCACCGCGGTCTTCCTGGGGTCGTACTTGCCGGACTGCAGGGCCCGGATGAAGTCGCCCACCACCAGGGTGGCCGGATAGCACACTTCGTTGTTGGCGTATTTCAGGCCAGATCCGCCGTCTGCATGGTGCTTTCCGGCAGGGTCACCACATGGTAGCCGATGTTCTTCATGACGGAGGGGATCAGGGGCGAAATGAACGGGGTGAAGAACGGAGACAGGATGGTGTAATCCTTCATGCTCTTCTCGAACCGGGGCGGCTGCTCAAAGGGTGTTTCCTTCAGTTTGGCGTCCCTGTTGTAGCGGATGCTGTCCACCATGGAGCGGACCCGCAGCTTCAGGGAACCAATGTTGGACACATCGTCGATCTTCAGCAGGGTCAGGGCTTTGCCGTGGCGCTGGAGGATGCCCCGGACCTCGTCCTGGAGGAAGGCATCCGGGCCGCAGCCGAAGGAGGTCATTTCCATGAAGTGGACGGAGTTATCCTGACGGGCCACCCAGTCGGCGGCCTTGGAGATCCGGTTGATGTAGGCCCACTGCCGCACCAGATAGGAATCGTCCACGGTGATGGAGCTGTCGTCCCGCACCAGTCTTCGTTGATCACATTGATGCCCATGGCGGCGATGGATTCGCTGAGCTTGTGCTGGATCAGCGGGTCCGTATGGTAGGGCCGGCCGGCCAGCAGGATGGTCAGCTGGTGGTTCTTGCGGCTGTCCGCCAGGATTTCCTCGTTCTTGGCCTTGATGGCCTTGCCGTATTCGTCCTGGGCTTTCAGGGCCGCTTTCAGGGCCTTGTCGGCGGTGAACCGGTCGAAGCGATGTAGCTCAGGTATTTCCGGATCTGCTTCTTCAGCAGGTTCAGGTCCTGGAAGTTGATGGGCGGCGAATCGATGGGGATGTCCGTATTCACGGTGCTCTTGATTACGTCGGAATAGCCGGACACCACCGGGCAGTTGTAGCTGTTCAGCTGCCGGCTGTCATCCTGCCGTTCGTAGATTACATAGGGCATGAAGATCCGGTTCACCCGCTTGCGGATCAGGTTGTTGATGTGCCCGTGGACCAGCTTGGCCGGGAAGCAGATGTTGTCGCTCATCACATCGTGGATGCCGCTTCATAGTTCTTGAACGTGGACGGATCGGACAGCTGCACTTTCAGGCCGCAGGTGGTGAACAGGGCGTGCCAGAACGGATAGTCCTCGTAGATGTTCAGGCAGCGGGGGATGCCGATGACCCGTTTGGCATCCTCGTTCACCGGCCGGTCGAACAGCAGCCGGTATTTATAATCGTAGATATTTTCCCCGGGCTTCTGGTCCTCCCCATTGTTCGTGAAGAACTTCTCACATTTGTTGCCGGAGAAATACACTCTGCCGTTGCTGAAGTTGTACTTCTTGATCAGGCAGTTGTTTTCACAGCCATGGCACTGGAGCTGCTGTCGGTGTAGTTGGCCACATGGATCATCTCGTCCAGGGTCACTTCCCCTTCGGCCCGGCTCCGGGCGAACAGGGCGCAGCCATAGGCCCCCATGATCTCGGGGATGTTGCTGCGGTGCACCGTAGTGCCGGTGAGCAGCTCGAAGGCCCGGACCACGGCATCGTTCTTCATGGTGCCGCCCTGGAGCACGATGTCCGTGCCAGTTCATGGGTATTCTGCAGTTTCAGTACCTTGTACAGGCAGTTCTTGATGACGGAATAGGCCAGGCCGGCGGAGATGTCGGCGATGGTGACCCCTTCCCGCAGGCTCTGCTTCACCTTGGAGTTCATGAACACGGTGCAGCGGTGCCCAGGTCGCAGGTTCCTTGGCTTCACAGGCCAGCTTGGCAAAATCGCTGACGCTGTAGTTCAGGCCCTTGGCGAAGGTTTCCAGGAACGTGCCGCAGCCAGAGGAGCAGGATTCGTTCAGTTCCATCCGGTTCAGGACGCCGTGGTCCACGAAAATGGCCTTCATATCCTGCCCGCCGATATCCAGGATGAAGGAAACATCCTTGTTGATCTTCCGGGCGGCCAGGTAATGGGCGATGGTCTCGATGATGCCGGCCTTCAGGCCGAAGGCGGCCTTGATCAGGTCTTCGCCGTAGCCCGTGGAGCAGCTGCCCAGAATCTTGGGGTTGGCGCCCACTTTCAGGCATTCGGCATAGAAGGCCTCGAAGGCTTTCTGCACGGCCCGATGGGATTGCCGCTGTTCGGGCAGTAATAGGTGAACAGGATCTCATCCTTCGGGTTCGTGACCACCAGTTTCGTGGTGGTGGAACCGGAGTCGATGCCCACGTACACTTCCTTCGTATCGGCCGTCAGCGGCGTCAGCTGGATATAATCGGCTTCCTTGGCCTTTCTCCAGGCTGCGTAGTCTTCCGGCGATTTGAAGATGGGCGGCAGCACATCGTCAGTCCGGACGGACACCTTCGGGGCGCTCTCCAGTTTTTCGATGAGCTTGTCGAAGCTGATGGACGGTGCGTCGGACGCACTGAGAGCCGTGCCATAGGCCGGGATCAGGTTGGCGTTTTCCGGCACGATGAAGTTCACATAGGGAATCTGCAGGCAGTCCATGAGGGCCTTGCGCAGGGCCGGCATGAAGGTCAGCGGGCCGCCGCACAACAGAACCTTGGGCTCGATGGTACAGCCATGGCTCAACGTGGCGATCACCTGGACAGCCACTGCATGGAAAATGGAGATGGCGATGTCTTCCCGGCTCACATTCTTGGCCAGCAGGTTCTGGATGTCCGTCTTGGCGAATACGCCGCAGCGGGAGGCAATGTAATGGACGTGTTTGGCTTTTTCTGCCAGCCCGTTCAGTTGTTCGATGGGAATTCCCAACAGGACGGCCATCTGGTCCAGGAAAGCCCCGGTACCGCCGGCGCAGTTGCCGTTCATGCGCAGGTCGCAGCTGCCATCCTTTTTAATGTAGACAATTTTGGCGTCTTCGCCGCCGATGTCGATCAGGGTTGCAGCTTCCGGATATTTGGTTTTCACGAATTTGGTGGCCGCGATCACTTCCTGCACAAAAGGCAGGTCGAATTTCTCTGCAACGCCCATGCCCACCGATCCGGTGATCTTCAATTTCAGGCTGGCGCCGCCGATCTGGGAACGGAGATTCTTCAGTTCTTCTCTCAGGACGCCGGCCACATTGGCCTGGTGCCGTTTGTACCGGGAGAATACCATATGGGAATGGTTGTCCAGCACCACGATTTTACAGGTGGTGGATCCGATGTCTAAACCTACACGATACGTACTCATAATGCACCTCATTCTAAAGTGTTATCATTATAGCACAAATGGAGCAAAAATCCAGTTGCAAAGGTAACGGAAAGGCTGTAATATGCAGGGATAACAGGAAAGAAAGCAAGGAAGAACGAGAAAAAATGAATTTATTTCTAATAAGAATTTTTATCATTTGCCTGACCGCCTTTCTGCCGGTCTCTTCTGCCTTGTCCTGTACCCTGTTCGGTGCCCAGGGGAGCCGGGTATTGGGCGGGGGAACCCTGGTGGTGAAGAACCGGGATTTCCGGCCGGAATACCAGGAAATGAGGATGGTACAGGGCACTCGCTACCGATTTTACGGTCTGTACGGCGGAACGGAAAAGAAAATGGGCCTGAAGGGCGGCGTCAATGAAGCCGGGCTGGCGGTGCTTTCCGCGGCAGCCAGCTGTCTCCCCCGGAAACAGCGGCAGGCCATGGGCCGCAGCACCAGTGCCCTGGGAAAACTGCTGGGCCGGTACGGGTCGGTGGAAGAGGCCCTTGCCAGCGGCATCGACCTGGGCGGTCCCAAGTTCCTGCTGCTGGCAGATGCTTCGGAACTGGCCTGGGTGGAAGTGGGGGCTGAGGACCGGGTGACGGTGCGTCGGGTAAAAAACGATACCCTGGCCCACACCAATTTTTATCTGAGTCCGGAATTCCAGGAACTGAATTTGAAACCATCGGTCTCGGCCCGGCATCGCTATGCCCGGATCCAGGATCTGCTGGAGAGCCAGTCGGCTCCTTATGGATTGGCTGACCTGATCCGATACAGCCAGGACCGGACAGAAGGACCGGACAACAGCATCTGGCGGATCGGGAGCCGGGAAACAGGGCCCCAGACACTGGCCACCTTCGGAGTGTGGATCCACGCCGGAGCCAGACCGGATGTGTTCGTAAAGATCCGGTACAGTCCGGAAGACTCGGGAAAGGAAGATGTGTACCAGATGGACGGGGCCCATTTATTTCCGGAAGGATAGAAGGAAAGTGGCCTAAAGCAGGAAAAATATGATAAAATAATACAATTACAGTAAATGGATGGGACCGGCCGGGGCCATGCCGCAGGGCAGACCCCGTTTTCGGCCTGATAATCATTGCAGGATAAAGGATGGGTGGCATGGAGCAGCAAGGACAGACTCCCGGAAACAGCAAAACGAAAAAATTCCTGAAAGGGACGCTGATACTGACCATTTCCAGTATTGTGGTCAAAGTCATCGGAGCCCTGAACTGGGTGATCCTCTCCCGGGTTATGGGGGGCGAAGGCATTGGCCTGTATCAGATGGGATTCCCCATCTATCTCATGGCCATCACCGTTTCTTCTGCCGGGATCCCGGTGGCCATTTCCATCATTACAGCGGAAAAAGTGGCCAAAGAGGATTATACCGGCGCCCAGCGGGTGTTCCGGGTATCCCTGCGGATGCTGTTCTGCACCGGGCTGTTCTTTTCCCTGTGCCTTTTGGGCATGGCCCACTGGCTGGTGACGTCCGGGATCATCCCGGATCCCCGGCCTATTATTCCATCATCGCCCTGGCGCCGGCGGTGTTCTTCGTCACCTTCCTGTCCAGTTTCCGGGGATACTTCCAGGCTGGCAGATCATGACTCCTACCGCCTGTTCGGAAATCACGGAACAGCTGGTCCGGGTGGTCACCATGATCGCTTTCTCCTATCTGCTGATGCCCTACGGCCTGACCTATGCGGCGGCCGGGGCCAGCATGGGGGCCGGGGCCGGTGCTCTGTGCGGTCTGCTGCTCCTCCAGGTGTTCTATTTCCGGCTGAAGCACAAGTTCTTCCCCAAAGGGGAACAGAAAGTACCGGAAAGAGAACAGGAACCGGCCGGAAAGATCATCAAACGGCTGATCGCCCTGGCCCTGCCGGTTTCCATGTCCAGCCTGATGCTGCCCATTGTGTCCAACCTGGATATGATGATCGTACCCCGGCGGCTGATGGTGGGGGGCTGGTCCATGTCCGAAGCCACCACCCTGTTCGGATATCTGACCGGCATGGCGGTGCCTCTCATCAACATGTCGACCATCCTGACGGCGGCGCTCTCCATCAGCCTGGTGCCGGCCATCAGTGAATCCCGGGTGCTGGAAGATACGGAAGGAATCCGGGAAAAAGTGGCCACGGCCTTTTCCGTGGCGGCGGTGATCACCATTCCCTGCAGCATCGGACTCCATGTGCTGGGCGGCCGGGTGGCGGCCCTGATCTACAATGCCCCCAAAGCCGGGCCTTCCATCGAGACCATGAGCTGGGCCATTTTTCTCCTGGGGCTCCATCAGGTGAGTACCGGGATCCTCCAGGGGCTGGGGAAGACCAAGATCCCCGTATTTAATATGATCCTTGCGGCGGCGTCCAAAGTGCTGCTGAACTGGAACCTGACACCCACCCTGGGCATCGTGGGATCCTCCTGGGCTACGGTGGCGGATATCGGAATCGCCGCCGTCCTGAACCTTTTCTTCATTAAAAAATACACCGGCTTCTCCCTGGAACTGAAACAGCTGGGGAAAACCGCCCTGGCCGCTGTGGCCATGGGGCGGCGGTGAAGGGCTTCCTGGCCCTGGTGCCGGGGTGGGGTGCCTGGAGCATCCTGGGCGGCATGGCCGTGGCCGTGCCCGTCTACGGCATCCTGCTGCTGGTGCTGAAGACCATGCCCGAAGAAGAACTGTACAGATCCCCTTCCTGGGAAGGAGAATGGTGGCGTTGGGGAAGAAATTGAAGCTGCTGTAAAAAGTTCTGCCTGTGCTTTATTTTGCACAGGCAGAACTTTTTTCATTCTTTTTCTTTCACCACAGCAGCAGGCTGATCTCCACCGGAGCATTGCCCGGGAGTCCGGCCATGCCCAGGGCACAGCGGGCACACCTCCCGGCGTCTCCCAATTCTTCCAGCAGATATTCCGAAGCAAAATCCGCCAGTCTGGGGTGAGCGGTAAAATCCGCAGCTCCGTTCACGTACACATCCATCCGCAGAATCCTTGCCAGGACTTCTCCCGGCCGGAGCTGGTTCCGGGCGGCTGTCAGCGCATTGGCCGCCGCCTGGACCACCGCTTTCCGATAGGTTTCCAGGGAAACTGTCGCCTGGACCTTTCCCTGCATGATCAACACGCCTTCTTTCCGGGGGGTCATGCCGGCCGTGGCAATCAGTCTGCCGCTGCGGGCTGCCGGTACATATTTTCCCTGAGGAATGGGATCTTTCATCAGGACGCTCCTTTCTCAGCGGGCCTGGGCTTTGGCAATGTCCCAGGTAATTTCCAGGAAATGGTCGATGTCGCTGAAATCGTGGCAATGGAGCGGGGAAACCCGCAGCAGGCCGGTGCGGCCCAGAGATTCCACGATCCGTTTGGAATATTCACTGGTGTTGATCCGTTCAAAGACCAGCACCCCCCGTTTGTCATATTCTTCCCGGAGAGCAGTGTAATCCATGCCTTTCAGCCCATGGCCACCACCAGGTCACGGCTGTCATCCATCGGTCCGTCGAAATACAGCTCCACGCCCGGGATATGGCGCAGGCCCGGCAGGGCTTCGGTGCCTTCCAGCATTCGTTCCAGCAGGCTGTTTTCATGGGCGTGGCAGTACTGGAAGCCTACTACATACTGGGTCCGACGGTCCTGGATGTCCGTATAATGACGGCCAATCCAGCAGATGTAGTCCACCATGCACTCATGGCCGCAAAGTTGGCGTGAGGGTAGGTCCCAGTTCCCATTCCTTTTCCGGCTTGGCCAGCAGTTTGTCATAGGGCAGGGCAGCCACCCGGTCAGAGACATATCCATAGCCGCAGCCCCGGATCCCCATGGCTTTGTAGGGGGCAATCACCAGTCCGTCCAATTGCAGGTCATGGGCGTACAGGGCTGCATGGGGGGCATGCTGCACCGCATCAGAGATGATGAACAGGTCCGGCTTGATCTGCCGTGCTTTTTTCACGATTTCCTTCATGGGGAACACTTTTCCGGAGATGTTGGAGGCACTCATGACACTGAGCAGGCAGGTATCCTTGTCCACCAGCTTCAGGATTTCGTCCACATTCACTCCGCCGTTTTCCGGATTGGCTTTGGCTACCCGGAATTCTTTCCCGGTCTTTTCTGCATACATCCGGGCGGCATCATAGGCGGAAGGATGCTCGATGGCCGTGGTGACACATTGGTACCTGGCACATTTTCCACAATGGCCCGGGTGATGCTGAAGGTGACCTTGGAAGGAGTCAGTTCCGTAACCAGGGCTCCTTCCCCCGGAGCGGCGCCGAAAAGCACTTCCATCAGATCCCGGATCCCCTTGTCCTTTATTTCATGGAGCTTCAGGGAAACATCATGGTACCGCAGGGGACAGTCGGGAATCTGTTCATAACGGGCCTTGGCCTCCACACAGGCCTTGAGACGGAGGGAGCCTCCGGAGTTTTCGAAGAACAGCCGCTTCCGGCCCAAGGGATTTTCATCCATATAATAGAATCTGCTTTTGATTTCCTTCTGCAGTTCCGGATCAAACGTAAAATTTTTATGCATGGGAATGCCTCCTGTTCCAACCAAAAATCATTTGCTTCTGTACCGTTCCATGACCTGCAGCACCCGGTCAATGGCGCTGTGGGTGTTTTTTGGATCCTGGGAAAAATTCACCCGGAAACTGTGGGTGAACTGAGGCCCGAATTCCGTACCTGGAGTAATGATCACTCCGGTGAGCCTGCGGACGATTTTGGCAAAATCGCTGATGCTTACGTCCATGGGAGGCAGGGTGGGGAAAATATAGCTTCCGCCTTCTGTTTTCCGTACGCTGCATCCTTCATGCTCCGGACCAGAGCAATCAGATCATCCCGGATGGCCTGATGGGCAGCAATCCGGTCCTTCAGCCATCCTTCCGGCTCACTGAACCAGCGCTTGAACACATATTGGCTGTATCCCGGTGCCCGCAGGGTGACGATGGCCTGGAGTTTTTCCATCCGGTCGATGATCCAGCTGGTCCCGAAGGCAGTTCCCAGCCGGAACCCACTGAGAGAGTTCAGTTTTGGAGGGCCCCATGATGGTCAGCATGTTCTCCGGTCGTTCCGGCAGAGCCCGCAGATGGGTATAGGGATGGTTGTCGAAAATCTGCCGGGAATACAGCTGATCCACCAGGAGGATCACGTTGTATTTTTTTGCCAGACGGGCGATTTCCCGGGTTTCTTCTTCGGAAAAGATAACCCCGGTGGGATTGTTGGGGTTGGAATACAGGAACAGTTTGACACCCTGTTTAAAGGATTCTTCCAACGCTGCCAGATTGACCCCGGCATTTTTGTCCTGGCTCAGATAATCCAGCTTGACGGGAACCAGTTCTCCTTCAAAAAATTCCACCAGTTTCCGGTTGTCGAAGTAATCCGGTTCCACGATGGCAACCTTGTCTCCCCGTCCCACCAGACAGCCCAGTGCCAGGAACAGGCTCCCTGGGTCCCGGGGGTCAGGATCAGTTCTTTTTCCGGATCGATGGGGGCTCCGGTAAAGGCCGCCAGTTTGGCCGCCACTTCCTTCCGGATGTCATCTCCACCCCGGTATTCCGTATAGGCCACACAGCTGCCTTTTTTGTATCCCTCGATGAAGGTTTCCAGGCTTCCTGGAATGGGCTGGTGGGCATCCACATCTCCATGGGAGAAATTCACTGCAGGTCCCGGCAGCGGTTCTCCCCGAAGCTCCAGTTCCGTATGCTCTGCCGGTCTTCCTGTCCCGGTGCATTGTCGATTCCCAGACGCTGAAATTTTGCTGTCATCAGATCCATGGTATAGTCTCCTTTTTTTATTGATGATTCTGTCAATGGAGGGTTGTTTTACCTTCCCGGAAGAACGGCGGTTCTGGTTTGAAAGCAGCTGATGGGAGTTGTTCCTTTCTTCATCGGAGCAGGGCCGCATACCCGTTTTCCGCTCAGCCGGGTCCGGATGAATTCGTCTTTTTCCAAACCAGCCAGCCATTTATCCATAAAGCTCTTTCTCATGGCACGCATCCTTCTTTTCATCGTTCCCTCTGTTTTCCAGGAATGTTTTTCTTGATAGCTTTAGTATAAGGTGAAAGAAAACAGTTGTAAAACAACTTATTATACTTTATAATATTCCTGAAATGACTATTTAAAGGAGCGGGAAACCATGGATACAGAATCACTTTACCTGTTCCGAGATCTTTGCCGGACCCGGAACATGACACAGACCGCCAAAAATTTTTTCTGACCCAGTCCACCCTTAGCAAACGGCTGGCCCGGTTGGAAGAGGAACTGGGGTACCCGCTGCTGCTGAGAAGCAAGGGGAGACAGGAAGCGGAACTCACCGGCAAAGGAGAACGGTTCCTGGGAGTGGTCGTCCACATGCTGGAATTGTATGAAGAAGGGCTTTCCTTCCGGGAAGAACAGGAACGGTATCTTCTGCGGCTGGGGTGCATGCGCAGTGCCCAGGAATATTTCCTGGCCGGGTTCCTCCAGGACTATCTGCTGGGCCATCCCCGGTGCAGTCTGACTTTGGAAGATCATCACAGTGTGGAAATCCGGGACCTGCTGCAGGAAGGACTGCTGGATGTGGGCATTGTGCAGATCCCTCTTGCCAGCCGGGGGCTGGTGAGCGAACTTCTCTATGAAGAGCCATTTCTGGTGGTGATGAAGGAGCCAGGACATTTTCAGGGAAAAAAGATCATTTCCATGGAAGAACTGGATGGGAAACAGGAAATCTTCCAGATCTTCACGGAAGAATTCCGCAGCTGGCATGATCAGTACTGGCGGGCTCTGGACAGCAAGATCCGGGTGAACAGCACCCCGACGGCTGAAAAGTATTTCCAGGGACCGGAAGATTGGATGCTGGTACCTCGGTCAGTGGCCGCCGCCATGAAAAAACAGGGGTTTTCCATATTCCTTTGGCGGAACGGACCCCTTCCACCGGCTGTATCTGGCCAGCCGCCAGGGAGAAGACCGGCTCTGGGTGAAAGAAATGACAGCCGCCCTCCAGCAGCATTTCCAGGATTTGAAAAAGGGGCAGATGGATAGACGGTCCTTTTGACTGTGTAAAACCGTAGGGGACGCAGGCCCGGCGTCCCACACAATGCACCAACAAATGGCAATCATGCGCAGGCCGCCCGGCGTGCAGCCCCTACGGTTTATGGGTTTCAAAATCAATTTGCTAAATTGATTTCCTTCGGCCGCTGACAGTTGACAGCTGACAAAAAAAGGCGCTGTGAAAAAATCATCCACAGCGCCTTTATTTCGCTTGCGTCAGCTGGCTTCCATCGGCTAGTGACTAGAGACTAGTGACTAGTGACGGGGTGTGAAAAAGCATTTTTTCACACCCCC
>ENA-OQIG01000728-OQIG01000728.1-human-gut-metagenome-genome-assembly--contig:-NODE-728-length-17384-cov-4.653880_pt1 | contig 17384 bp, 20 predicted proteins | sample MGYA00242576_ERZ504741 | MGnify/ENA primary metagenome ERZ504741 (study PRJEB26092, sample SAMD00036436) | human gut metagenome | host: Homo sapiens | study: EMG produced TPA metagenomics assembly of... | reverse complement strand
TCCTTTCTTTGTTTTATTTTTTATTATTTTTGCGTAAATCGACTGCACGTAGTTCACGAATAACTGTAACTTTAATATTACCAGGGTACTCAAGGTTATTTTCAATTTTTTCACGAACTTTGTGTGCGATGATTGTTACCTCATCATCGGAAATTTTATTTGGTTGCACCATGATACGAATTTCGCGTCCAGCTTGCAAGGCATAGCTGTTTTGAACGCCATCGAAGCTCTTGGCAATTTCTTCCAAATCACGTAGACGTTTGATGTAGTTTTCCATAGACTCATTACGAGCACCTGGACGAGCTGAGCTAAGAGCATCAGCAGCTGCCACGATAACAGCAATGACACTTTCAGGTTCTACATCGCCGTGGTGACTTGCAATTGTGTTAACCACGATTGGGTTTTCTTTGTACTTACGAGCAAATTCTGCACCAATCTCAACGTGGCTACCTTCGACTTCACGATCAATGGCTTTACCCATATCATGCAAGAATCCTGCACGACGAGCAAGCATAACGTTTTCGCCAAGTTCACTAGCAAGAATACCAGCCATCTTACCAACTTCAACTGAGTGGCGAAGAACATTTTGACCATATGACGTTCTAAATTGCAAACGTCCCATAATTTTAATTAAATCAGGATGCAAGTTTACTGCACCGATTTCAAAAGCAGCAGCTTCACCATATTCACGAATACGGTTATCCATTTCCAAACGGTTCTTTTCAACCAATTCTTCAATACGTGCTGGGTGAATACGACCATCTTGGATTAAAGCCTCTAGGGTCATGCGAGCAATTTCGCGACGGATTGGATCGAATCCTGAAAGAACGACCACTTCAGGAGTGTCATCAATGATGACATCAATCCCTGTTAAGCTTTCAAGAGTACGAATGTTACGTCCTTCACGACCAATAATACGACCTTTCATGCTATCATCAGGAAGATGAACGGTTGTAATGGTTTGCTCAGTAACGTATTCACCAGCCATTCGTTGCATGGCTTGAGCGAGAATGTTTTTAGCGAGCTTGTTAGACCTATCGCGGACCTCACGTTCAGCATCTTTAATACGAGTAGCAATTTCATGCGTTAAATTAGTTTCAGTTTCTGTCAAAATAATTTCACGCGCTTCTGCAATCGTCATCAAAGCCACACGTTCTAGTTCAGCTTTTTTCTGTTCTTCGAGTTCTCCGATTTGTTTTTCACGCTCATTAATGTGTCTAGATTTATCGGTTAGACTTTGTTCTTTACTATCCAACACTTTTTCTTTGCTGGTTAGATTTTCATCCTTGCGATCAAGAGAAGACGCTCGTTCTGTCAAACGAGTCTCCATTTGTTTTAACTCTTGTCTTTCAGATTTAAATTCTTTTTCAATCTCTTCTCGATATTTTCTAGCCTCTTCTTTTGCTTCGATCAGTAATTCTTTGCGATGAGCTTTCGTTTCTCGCTCAGCTGATTTTCTAATGTGCTCAGCTTCTAATTCAGCCTTGCCACGTAGATTCACAGCATCCTGTTCTGCATTTAAAAGAGTGAGTTCTGCAGCTTCTTTCGCAGACTTAAGTCTGATGGAAATCAGTGCATAACCAACTATCAAACCAATGAGGGCAAAAACAACCAAGATAATAATATTTGCCATGTTTTTACCTCAATAAAAATTTTAGATTTCATCTATAGAAAGCTACTTTCAAGTTTACCATAAATCGAGTTTTTTCACAATTTAAAATTGTAAAGCGTTTTACTAAAATTTATGATATGATTATTAGAGGAATAAAAAAGGAGTCTATTATGTCTAAAAAAGAAGTAACTGTAGAAGTTCGAACTTGACCATACAATTGTTAAAGCACCTTATGTCCGTCTTATTTCTGAAGAAGTTGGTCCTAAAGGTGATGTGATTACAAACTTTGATATTCGTCTTGTTCAACCAAATGAAAATGCTATCCCAACTGCTGGGTTGCACACAATCGAACACTTGCTTGCTAAACTTATCCGTGAACGTATCGACGGAATGATTGACTGTTCACCATTTGGCTGCCGTACTGGTTTCCACTTGATTATGTGGGGCAAACACAACACCACTGAAATTGCCAAAGTTATCAAATCAAGTTTAGAAGAAATCGCTACTGTAACATCATGGGATGACGTTCCAGGTACTACTATCGAGTCTTGTGGTAACTATAAAGACCATAGTCTATTTACAGCAAAAGAATGGGTAAAACTTATTCTTAAAGATGGTATCTCAGACGATCCATTTGAACGTCACGTTATCTAAAACTTTTAAGTCAGCTATCTGCTGGCTTTTTTACACCAAAAAGGACAGAGAAATGATTTTCCCTGTCTTTTTTGATTTATAGATGGATTAATGGAATTGCATACCACCATCCACAATAATGGTTTGTCCAGTGATATAATCAGAATCAGGTCCTGCTAGGAAGCTAACAGCCTTAGCCACATCTTCTGGTTCAGATAAACGTTTTAGGGTAATATCTTTAGCAAAAGTTTGCATGCCCCATTCATCATCTTTACCAGCATTTTTACCAACTTCATGAGCAATATCAAACATCATCGGTGTTTTAACAATACCTGGTGCATAGCGTTTACTGTAATACCATAATCTGCCAAATCACGCGCTAGGGTTTGTGTGATACCACGAATAGCAAATTTGCTACCACCATAAATCGTTAGATTTGGATTCCCAACGACACCAGCTTGTGAAGAAGCATTGATAATTTTACCGCCATGACCTAATTTTTTAAACTCAGCTAAAGCTGCTTGAGCACCCCAGATAGTACCACCGACATTAATGGCAAAAGTGCGTTCGAAGACTTCTTCTGTGATAGTATCTAAGGGCGTTGTCGGCGCAACACCTGCGTTATTAACAACTACCGACAATTCTCCGAAATGCTCAACAACTTGTGCAAATGCCTTAGCAACTTCTTCGCGTTTAGAAACATCTGCTACAACAGCATAAGCATCCTGTGGCGACAGTTCTTGAACAGTTTTCTCAGCTGTTTCTTGATTATAATCCAAGATTCCAATCTTAAATCCATCTGCGTGAAGACGTTTTGCAATAGCAAAGCCAATTCCTTGACCTGCACCAGTAACAATGGCTACTTTTACCATAAATATCACCCCTTAATCTTTAAGTTAGATCGATTATAGCGCTTACAAAAATCACTGTCAAACTTTTTGAATCTTTTCACAAAATTTTTCATTACTTTAAAAAAATGCAAACAAAAAAGGCGCCCTATTTCTAGGAATCGCCTTTAAAAATTAATAATCCAAAGCGTCAGAGTGACCTGAACCATTACCTACAAAATAACCTGTTTTACAGTTAATTGAGAAGAGGTAAGTTCCGTCTTTTCTAAACATGTTGTAGTAACCATTACCATTGATAATATTAACTTTTTCAAGAATATAATCATTTCCAGAGAAATAACCACGAGCTTGTGATGTTGAAACGATTTTTTCAAGTACACCATCACTAAATATCCAAGCTGGATTATTTGAATCAGCAATCGCTGAGTCGTTATAAGGAACACGACTCTTATCACGTTGAAGGTTTGAATTATCAGAAGCTGGTGCTGCTGGCTTAGCTTCAGCTGCTTTATCATTGCTTTCTGTCTGGCTGGCAGAGTTAGCAGTTGCTTGCGCCTGGCTACTTGATTGTGCTTTAGCTGCTAATTGATTTTTACCATCAGTAATCACTGATTGCAATAAATTATCCAAGTTAGCGTCACCCGTATTCAAAACATCACTAGATAAGCTATCGAATTTGGCATCAGCTTTAACCGTTCCTGAAACTTTCTTACCATCAACAATAACATCTTTTTCAAACAAAGCGTTGATTGCTTTAATAGCTGTAATGTGAGCTGCTACAGTATCGTATTGTTTTTTAGCAGCATCATAAAAGTCAGTACCTTTTAGGTCATCCAATTTTTCTTTTAGGACAGAAATCTTGTCAAATTCACTATTTTTCAACTTCGTTTTAGTATCATCAGTGAACAAAGCTGCATAAGTATCATCAAATACTTTTTTGGCTTTTTTAGCTGCACTTGAACTTGATGTCGTTTTTTTCTGGCTTGATGAAGTTGATGAGCTAGCTACTGTAGTTGTTGAATCTTTAGTGTAGTGTAGCACATAGCCTGCACCAAAAATAGCGACAACAAGAACTGCTAAACCACCAATGATAACACGTTTCTTCTTAGATGTTGGCTTATTATCATCAGCTGAAAGAGCAATCGAAGTTGCTTCTTTTTCGGCTTCTTTAACCTCTTCAGCAGGAATTGCTACAGGGGCTTCTTTTGGTTCTTCAACAGCAGCTACAGCTTCTTCAACTTTCGGAGTAGTTGCTTCTACTTCTTTTGCAGCTTCTTTTTCTGCGTCAACAGTTTCTGCTTGTTCAGGCTCAGTCTCAACCTCTTTAACTTCAGCCGCTTCAACAACTGGTTCAACTACATCTTCTGATTTAGGTTCAACAGTTTCCTCAAAAACATCCTTGCTAACAATTCCGCTATTAACAAGCTCTTCACGTTGTTTTTTAATAAAGTTATCCAAAGCTTTTGTATCTAAATCTTCGAAATCAGATAATTTTGTTTCAAATTTTTGCGATGTTACTTCATCTCGGTGCTGTTTAATATACTTATCTAAAACGCCATCAGACTCAGTAATTCCAGCTTTCATTTCAGAACCTTTTCGAACAGCTTCTTCAATGGTTAGATTTTTAACATCTTCAAAGTTAAGCCCATCTTTTTCTTCAGAAGATGGCATGTCTTTTTTTTCTGACACGTTCTGGTCACCTCTCTAAATAAAATCTCAACTGCTTAACGATGTTGTTAAGCGCACTTTTCCTTACTTTTCTTTTGCTTGCGTGATAGCAGAGCGTTTAACACGTTCACCGTAAAATTGGTACAAATCAACTCTAAGAGTACCATTATACAATTTACGTTTTTTATCAGCTTGTGTCCCGTATTTTCGTTCAAACTGTTCATCGCTGGTCAGAATAAATTTACTCCATGTTTTAAGTGGTGCAAAGGTCTGTCCCATCTCATTATACAAGATATCGACTGCTTTGTCATCAAGCAATCGCTCACCGTAAGGTGGGTTAGAAATGATAACACCGTTGATTTTATCAGTTTTCAGTCTTGAAGACGCATTTGTTTCAATTTGATGACATCACCAAGTCCTGCTTCTTCTGCATTTTTCTTAGCAATTTCAATCATACGACCATCAATATCAAATCCTGAAATGTCAAGCTCGATATCGTAATTAGCTTTTTCTTCAGCCTCATCGCGAACTTTTTGAACCAAATCAGGATCTACCCAATTCCACTCTTCAAAGGCGAAATCACGGTTAAAACCAGGTGCGATGTTCATCCCAATCATAGTAGCTTCAATACAGAATGTTCCAGAACCGCATGTTGGATCGATAAATGGTTTATCTGGGTACCAGTTTGACAACTCGATAATAGCAGCTGCCATATTTTCTTTAATCGGAGCGCCACCTTTTGCCACACGGTAACCACGTTTAAAGAGACTAGCACCAGTGGTATCAATCATAACGGTTACTTTATCTTTCAAAATAAATACTTCAATTCTGAACTCAGCACCATTTTCTTGCAAAGGAACACCATCTGGACGGTGGTAAACTTTTTGAAGTTTTTTTACAACTGCTTTTTTACTGATGGCTTGAACACTCGGCTCATTGTGCAATTTTGATTTGACACATTTTGCTTTTGAAATTGGGAATTTAGCACCTAAAGGCAAATAATTTTCCCAATCTAATTTGTAAACTCCTTGGAATAATTCTTCAAAGGTACGTGCTGGAAATTCCCCAACAACAATTTTGACACGGTCTGCCGCACGGAGCCAAAGGTTTGTTGTAATAATCGTTCTAATATCCCCTTGAAAACGTACTTTACCATTTTCAACTTGGCAATCAATCCCTAAATCACGAATTTCGCGCCCAACAACAGCTTCAAGCCCTGCAGCTGCAGTTGCCACTAAATTAAATGTTTTTTTCATTCACACATTCCTATTTCATCAAAATACTTATCTATAAGTTTAACACGTTTTACTGGCTTATAGCTAGTAAAAATCAATTAATTTTCAAATACCAAATCAAGCTTCGATTTAGTATTAAAATACAAAAATAAAAGCTAGCCTAAGCTAGCTAGATACCTATATGCAATTTTCTATAAGCCATGTTCTGTTCCAGAGATAACTAGGTCTTATCTCCTTCGATAATCATCTGTCTACTGTTTCCAGTCAGGATAGATCGTTCGGATTCCTACTATCCCGTGCCCCTACCAAAGTTTGGGTTGCTAGCTTGAGGGGTTTACCGCGTTCCACTTCCCGAGTTTCCTCAAGAACTACGTCACTGTGGCACTTTTCAGAGCTATTTAGCATATCAAAGACTTAGCCATTTCACTCGCCGTAACATCAAAAGATGTCCCTAGGCTTATTAATTCACCTAGCACAAACACTACCGGCATCACAGCCAGTGCTAGCATGGACTTTCCTCATGGTATTATAATACCACGCGATTATCCAAAAATTGCAATTTATCTTTCTTACCTTCGTAAAGGAAGATAAGTCACGTACAAATTCATTTAATAACTTTGTCGAAACCGACTAAAAAGTTATTATTCAGTGATTTGTTTACCAAAAACTTCTTTTTCCAAACGACTAATACGTTTCAAAATATCGAAGTTTGTTGCAGTTTGAGCAACACGTGCATGCTCAGCCTGTGGAACAACATAAGAAGTTGCTGGTGCTGCTTTTGGTTTAGCAGCCAATTCTTGTTTTAATTTTTCATTTTCAGCTTGTAGTTCTTGAATTTGAGAAATATAAGATTCGTAATCTTTGATAACATCATCAAGGAACTCATCTACTTCTTTTTTATCGTAACCACGCATACTGGTTTTGAATTCTTGTTCAAAAATGTCCTTAGGACTAAAAATAATACTTGCCATTCTATCTCTCTCCAAACAAAACTATTCTAGTTAACCTTAGAATATGAAAAACGTCATATCAAGATATATGTTACAGAAAATTTAGTGAAAAATCAAGCATTTACCTTTAAATCATTATTAAAAATTCATTACCAATCTTCAAGAAATTCATTAAGGCGATCAAAGGTTAAATACTGGATAGGATAGTCACCTTTTTCTCGCATGACTTCTACCAGATATTTCAAATTTGTTTCATTTTCAGGATCATAAAAAAGGTAAGTGCCATTCGTATTATCTACTAAAAATTGATTGTAGTTTCGAAACTGACTTGGATTTTCATACTCTTTATAAGAATACTTCACAAAATCCACCTGTTTGAACTCACTCAATTTGACTTGATTGGATTCGTTCCAATTATGACCATGATTTTCAAAAGTAAAAATAGTAGCAATACCAAAATCATACTCCTCTTGGAGCTCTTTTGCAACCTGCAACGCCCAATATTCAAATCCAAGATTTCCCATAAAGATTAACCAATCAACTCCTTCATCAAAATAACGAATCAAATCATGCCTAATCGCCTTCTTGATAATCTCGATTCGTTGGTCTTTTTCTTGAAAAATACCAAGTTCAAAACTCTTATAGCCCGTGACGAGAATTGCAGTCATATTCTGTTTCCTTTCTAAAAATATGTTATAATAGTAGTGCTTATATTGACTTAAGCATGAATGTTAGGAGTTTTATGGTTAATTACCCTCATCATCTTATTCGAAAACAAGCAGCCCCAGCTTCTAGGAAGAACACAAAATCAACGATTAACTTTGCTAATCGTGGGATGAGTTTTGAAGCAGCAATCAATGAAACTAATAATTACTACTTATCTCGAGATATTGCTGTTATTCACAAAAAACCAACCCCAATTCAAATTGTAAAAGTTGATTATCCTAAAAGAAGCCGTGCAAAAATTGTAGAAGCTTACTTTCGTCAAGCATCAACAACCGATTATTCTGGCGTTTATAAAGGTCGCTATATTGACTTTGAAGCTAAAGAAACTCGGCAAAAGACATCTATGCCACTTAAAAATTTTCATGCCCACCAGATTGAGCACATGGAACATGTCTTAAAGCAAGATGGGATTTGCTTTGTATTACTTCATTTTTCAACAATTAAGGAAACTTATTATTTACCTGCTAGTGCTTTAGTGGACTTTTACCAAATTAATCTCGGCACCAAATCCATGCCACTTGATTATATCAGAAAAAATGGATATATGGTGACGACAAGTTCACTCCCTCAGGTTCCTTATTTGGATATTATCGATCAAAAAATTTTAGGCGGTGATCACAATTAAAAAGAAAACAACAAAACACAAACGATCAAATAAACCCACATCCAACAAGGCAACTATTAAGGTACTTAGATATGCCTTAATCACTATAATGTCATTAATTGTTGCTGGTTTTGTCATTGGTGGATTAGTTTTTGCTTTTTATGTTAGCAGCACTCCTAAGCTAACAGCTAGCAAACTATCATCTACCAACTCAAGTTTGATTTATGATTCTAACGGCTCACTAATCGCTGACTTAGGTTCTGAAAAACGCGAAAGCGTCTCAGCAAACAGTATTCCACTAAACTTGGTTAATGCCATTACATCAATCGAAGATAAACGTTTCTTCAAGCACCGTGGTATCGATGTTTACCGTATTCTAGGTGCTGCGTTAAATAACTTTACAAGTTCGAGCACTCAAGGTGGATCAACACTTGACCAACAGCTAATCAAATTGGCTTACTTCTCAACAAATGAATCAGACCAAACTTTGAAACGTAAAGCTCAAGAAGCCTGGCTTGCACTCCAAATGGAACGTAAGTACACTAAAGAAGAAATTTTAACTTTCTACATCAATAAAGTGTACATGGGTAATGGTAACTACGGAATGCTAACAGCAGCTAAGTCATACTACGGTAAAGACTTGAAAGATTTGTCTATCGCTCAATTGGCTTTACTTGCAGGTATTCCTCAAGCTCCTAGTCAATACGACCCTTACACAAATCCAGAAGCTGCACAAAACCGTCGTGACACAGTTCTTTCTGAAATGTACGAAGATGGTAACATTACTAAATCTGAATATGATACTGCTGTTGCCACACCGGTTACAGATGGTCTACAAACTCTTACAGAGTCTACAAGCTACGCACCTTACCTTGATAACTACATTAAAGAAGTCATCCAAGAAGTTAGCGATAAGACAGGTCAAAACATCTACTCAGCTGGTCTAAAAGTTTACACAAACGTAGATACTGATGTTCAAAAATATCTATGGGATGTCTACAACACAGACTATTACGTAACATATCCTGACTCTGATTTACAAGTCGCCTCAACAATCGTTGATGTTCAAACAGGTAAAGTTATCGCCCAACTTGGTTCACGTAATCAAGACACAACTGTTTCACTCGGAACTAACCAAGCAGTTCTTACAGACCGCGACTGGGGTTCTACAATGAAACCTATCACAGATTATGCTCCAGCCATTGAACACGGTATTTATACAAGCACTTCTGACATTACTAGCGATAGTAAAGCTTATTGGCCTGGTACTTCTACCCAAATTTATAACTGGGACCGAAAATACTATGGCAATATGACAATCCAAACAGCTATCCAACAATCACGTAACGTTCCTGCTGTTAAAGCACTCGAATCTGTTGGTTTAAACAAAGCTAAATCATTCTTAGAAGGTCTTGGTATTTATTACCCACAACTTTACTACTCAAATGCTATCTCAAGTTCAACAAGTGATTCCGATGAGAAATACGGAGCAAGCAGCGAGAAAATGGCTTCTGCTTATGCCGCATTCGCTAACGGAGGAATTTACTACGAACCTCAATATGTCAACAAAGTTGAATTCAACGACGGCACAAGCAAAACATTTGATACATCTGGTAGCCGTGCAATGAAAGAAACAACAGCATATTTGATGACATCAATGCTTAAAACAGTACTAACTTATGGTACTGGTACTGAAGCTGCTATCTCAGGTGTTTATCAAGCTGGTAAGACTGGTACTTCAAACTACTCAGACGATGAACTTGCTGAAATCGAAGAATCAACTGGTATTTACAATAGTGTTGTTGGTACAATGGCACCTGATGAAATGTTTGTTGGTTACACTTCTCAATATTCAATGGCCGTTTGGACAGGTTATAAAAACCGCATGACTCCAATCTACGGCAATGGTTTGAATGTTGCAGCTGATGTCTACAAAGCTATGCAAAGCTACCTTAATGAACAATATGGTAGTGGTAGCGAAGACTTTGAAGTTCCCAAAGGTGTTTATACAAGTGGTGGCTATGCTTACCTAAGTGGCTCAAGCAAATACACTTACTCACCATCATCAACTTCAGTCTACAGCAACATCTACGGTTCAAGCTCTTCAGAAGAATCTTCATCTAGCCAATCATCTAGTGAAGAAAGTTCTTCATCACAAGAAAGTTCTTCATCACAAGAAAGTTCTTCATCACAAGAAAGTCAAACTTCTGAAACAGAAACAGCTACAGAAAATAACGCTGACTCAAGCAGCACTGAAACTAGTAACTAGTCCTTAAATTAAAAACTCCTCTGAATAATCAGAGGAGTTTTCTTATCTCTAAAAAAAGTATCAATAGCTAAAACTACTGATACTTTTTGTTTTATTTACTTGCAAGTGCTCCCATTGGATCCCATGGTGCAAGAATGATTGGTTCAGCTTCATAAGCTGCACGTTCTTCTGCTGTCAAGAATTCTTTACGTACCACGATTTGGTATGTGAATTCATCCATCCAAGCATCAGAAGCAACAAAGTAACCTTTATTACCAACTTTATCTCCCCATGAATTTTCGACTTTCCATTTAAGAGATTTGCCGTTTTCATCCAAGTCAACACCTGTAAGAACCATAGCATGTGTCATCAAGCTTTCGCTGTAATCAAGACGTCCAGCTTTGTCTTGTATGAAATTGATATCCATTGCAGTATCAAAATCATAAACATTTGTTGCCATGATACCTTTTTGACGATCTGAAATCTGACCAACATCAGAACCAAACCAAACTGTTTCACCAGCTTGCATTTGGCGATAGCCAATTCTTTGAAACGTTCCATATCAAGGTTGATGTAGCGAACGTCACGGCTACCAACAACGTTACCAAGCATTTCAACTGTATATGATTTACCATAAGGTTTATCAGCTGTTGGAGCATTGATAACTGATACGTATTCAGAAAGATCTAAACCAACGTATTTTTTGAAGAATTCTTGTGGTGTGATATTTTTATCTGAATGATAGCTATTATCTTTATCACGGTAAGCAAAATCAAATGTACGTGGTGGCAATCCAAGATTAATAGCTAAGAAATTGAAGACTTCTTGAAGAAGTTCTTCTTTTTTAGCTTGAACAGCTTTTTCATCTGCACCCGCTGCAATAGCTTCACGCAAAATTTGAGCATCTTGACGCAATAGTTTGTTAAGGTATTGATTCAATTCACGGCTATTGCTTGATGAAATTGATTCTGGGTATGCTACTTTTGGTACAACACCGTATTTTTCAAAAAGTGCAACAACCATATCCCATTGACCACCGTCTTGTTGTGGAACATCAAGTAAGAATTTTACTTTACGGCTACTAAGTTCTTGGTCAGCAGTCGCAATCACTTGTTCTAAGAACCAGTTTGATTTTTCGTATTTATCCCAGAAAAATGTGTGTGCTTGAGAAAGCTCAAAGTCTTCCAAGTTAAGGTCTGAAATCATTTTATGACGGAAAGTGTTAAGAGCTGCGAACATCCAGCAACGACCTGATGCTTTTTGGTTGGCAACTTTATCTTTTGTTAAATCAATTGAAAAAGCATGGCCATTTTCCATTTCACTTTGACGTGTTTCAAGTGATTTTAACAATCCATTGTGAGTTACAGCATTTTCAACAGCACATAATTTGCTATCAGCTTGAAAATCAGCAAATAGCTTATCAGTAAATGTTGATGATAATTCTGACATAATTCCTCCTATAATGTGGCTAAGTTTTCATGTAATATTTTCTGACTTAAACTAACTTAACTTAACTAATAACCATTATAGCGCTTATTAAGCATTTTTCAAGAGAAATTGTAGAACTTTTTGAAACTTTTCAAAAATATGTAAACTTTCATAATAATACGTGTCAGAATTTTCAAACAGTAATACCAAAACCAAACAAAAAAGCCCAAATAGGCTTTTGATTTTGAAATTTATTTCCAGAAATCGTCAAATACTGTGATTGGCAAGTGACGTTTGTGTTCTGTTTTATTCCACCAGTTTTCGATTTTAGCTTGTGCTTCTGCTGAAACTGTTTTACCTTCAAGATAATCATCGATATCGTTGTAAGTAACACCTAGTGCTACTTCATCAGCGATACCTGGACGGTTTTCTTCTAAGTCAGCTGTTGGAATTTTTTCGTAGATAGCTGGATCAGCACCAAGTTCTGCCAATAATTGTTTACCTTGACGTTTGTTAAGGCGGTAAAGTGGAATTACGTCAGCACCACCATCACCAAATTTTGTAAAGAATCCAGTGATATTTTCTGCAGCATGGTCAGTACCGATAACAGCACCGCTATTTGCACCTGCTACAGCATATTGAGTAATCATACGTTGACGAGCTTTGATGTTACCTTTGTTAAAGTCAGAAACGTCAATACCAGCTTTTTCAAGTTCATGAACTTGGCCATCAACCGCTTCTTTGATGTTTACAGCAATGCTAACATCTGGTTTGATGAATTTAAGTGCACGTTGTGCATCTTCTTCATCAGCTTGAACACCGTATGGCAAACGAACTGCGATGAATTTGTAGCTGTCATCACCAGTTTCCGCACGCAATTCTTCCATAGCGATTTGTGCTAAACGTCCTGCCAAGCTTGAATCTTGACCACCAGAAATACCAAGCACATAAGATTTCAAGAAATAGTGTTTTTTCATGTAAGCTTTTAAGAAATCAACAGATACACGAATTTCTTCTTTAGGATCAATACTTGGTTTAACACCTAATTCTGCAATGATTTTTTCTTGTAATGTCATTACTTCACTTCTCCTTTTTGTTGAGCTTCTTTGCGAATACGGTCGATAAGATCCATTTTGTTTTGCCAAACTTCTTGTGACAAATCAACTGGATAATCTTGTGGGTTAAGTAGACGTTTGTATTCGTCCCAAAGTTTGTCGTATTCTTTGCGGGCATAATCTTGGATTTCAGCAAGTGTTGGTAAATGGTAAACCAATTCACCTTTATCAAAGATATCAACAAGAAGAGGAACAGCTTCAAAATCTTTTACTGTTTTATTGATGTAAGTGTATGTTGGGTGGAACATGTAAACTTCATCAAGTTGGTTAACGTCTGTATCAGTGAAAGTGATGTAATCACCTTCTGTTTTATTTCTTTCGCGACTTGTGATGCGCCAAACTTGTTTTTTACCTGGTGTAGACACTTTTTCAGCGTTATTTGACAACTTGATTGTATCTTGCATCACACCATTTTCATCTTCGATTGAGACAATTTTGTAAACAGCACCAAGAGCTGGTTGGTCATAAGCTGTGATAAGTTTTGTACCAACACCCCAAACGTCAATTTTTGGCTTTTTGCATCTTTAAGGTTAAGAATGGTATTTTCATCCAAATCATTTGAAGCGTAGATTTTAGCATCTGGGTAACCTGCAGCATCCAATTGTTCGCGGATTTTTTTAGACAAGTAAGCCATATCACCAGAGTCAATACGAACTCCAAGAAAGTTAATCTTGTCACCAAGTTCATTGGCTACACGAATAGCTGCTGGAACACCCAAACGAAGTGTATCATAAGTATCAACCAAAAAGACGCAATCTTTGTGAGTGCCTGCGTAAGCCATGAATGCTTCGTAGTCATCACCGTAAGCTTGAACAAGAGCGTGTGCATGTGTTCCTGACACTGGAATATCAAACATTTTACCAGCACGAACATTTGATGTAGCATTAGCACCACCGATTACAGCAGCACGTGTTCCCCAAATTGCTGCATCCATTTCTTGGGCACGACGGCTACCAAATTCTAGCAATGGTTCATCATTAATAACTGAGCGGATACGAGCAGCTTTTGTGGCAATCAATGTTTGGAAGTTTACGATGTTAAGCAAAGCTGTTTCAACCAATTGACATTGTGCCAAAGGTCCTTCCACTTGGACGATTGGTTCATTAGCGAAAACAAGGTCACCTTCTTGAGCTGAACGAATGGTTAATTCTAATTTAAAATCTTTCAAATAAGCGATGAAGTCAGCTGGATAACCTAAATCTTCTAAGTAAGTAATATCTGTTTCTGTAAAACGAAGGTTTTTAAGGTATTCAACCATACGTTGCAAACCAGCAAAAACAGCATAGCCATTTGAAAATGGTTCTTTACGGAAAAAGACTTCAAAGACCGCTTTGCGGTTGTGAATGCCTTTATCGAAATAAACCTGCATCATGTTAATTTGATACAAATCTGTGTGGAGAGTTAAACTATCATCTTGATACATGTGGTATCCCCTTTTTAAAAGTATCGACCCAATACTAGTCTTATCACATCTGGTTTTACCAACCTTTGCTAGCATCTGTCAAAAGATTAATTATCCCCCATATTATAGCACAATTACGAGAGACTGGCTAAAACTTTGTGAGGTTTTGCGCAAAGATTTGAAAAAAATCTGACTTTCAGAAAAGTTTTTTCACAATTTTTCTACCTTTTTAGCCACTAAAAAACCGAGAGGGAATCTCGGTTTTCTGTTATTTCATATTTTCGATATATTGGTAAACACCTTGTCCAGCAATAGCGCCATCACCAACTGCTGTTGTGATTTGACGGAGTTCTTTCTTACGCACATCACCGATAGCAAAGATACCTGGAATAGCTGTCTTCATGTGGTCATCTGTAATAACCCAACCAGCCTCATCTGTAATACCAAGTCCTTCAATCATTTTTGAAACTGGGTCAACACCAACGTAGATGAAAATACCACCAAACTCATGTTCACTGATTTCACCAGTTTTAACATTTTCCACAACAACACCTGAAACCTTGATATCATTTCCTTTGATTTCTTTTACAACAGAATCCCAGATGAAATTGATTTTCTCGTTAGCAAAGGCACGGTCTTGCAAAATCTTTTGAGCGCGCAATTCATCACGACGGTGAATAATTGTTACTGATTTTGCAAATTGTGTTAGATAACCAGCTTCTTCAACAGCTGAGTCACCACCACCGATAACTAATAAGTCTTGGTTACGGAAGAAAGCTCCATCACAAACTGCACAGTATGACACCCCGCGGCTTGTATACTCTTCTTCACCAGCTACGCCAAGGGCACGGTTCTTAGCACCAGTCGCCAAAATAATTGTCTTAGCTTCATAAGTAGCATCTTCAGTGATGACGCGTTTAACATCGCCAGCATCTTCAATGCTTTTGACGATACCATAAATATTTTCAACACCAAATTTTTCAAGCGGTGCGTGCATTTTCATCGACAATTCTGGTCCAGAAATGTGATCGTAACCTGGGTAGTTTTCAATTTCTGATGTATTATTCATTTGCCCACCAGGAGCACCTTGTTCAATAATACCAACTTTCAAGTTAGCACGTGCGGCATAAAGCCCAGCAGTCATCCCTGCAGGACCTGAACCAATAATTAATGTATCGTACATGTATTTTTTACCTCGTTTTATCAATTATTTTTCTATTCTATCAAGCTCATCTCTAAAACACAATTATTATGCTTTAAACATCAATAAAATGGCCATAAAAGCAAAAGAAAGAACTGGAATAACCATAATAGATATCATCAAAATATCATACAAAAAAGCTTGGCGTTCTTTGGCTGTTTTATCATATTTGCGTCTAGCTCGCCAAAAATTCCAAAAAACACCAACTAAAAAAATACTGATAATTGATAAAAATAATCCCTGAATATAGAGACTAAAAATTTCTAAAAACATATTTCACCTTGCACTCGTATTCTATTTTGCTCTAAAAAAGCTGAAAAAAACTTTCAGCTCTTATTATATCAAATCTGTGTCTTTAAATATACGTTTTTGCATAATTTGCAAAGAATTCTTTGGTTCTTGCTTCTTTGGGATGTTTAAAAATCTCTTCCGGTCGACCAGCTTCAAGAATGCGTCCCTTGTCCAAAAAGAGAACTTTATCAGCCACTTGATAACAAAATTCATATCATGGCTCACCAAAATCATGGTTTGTCCTGCTTTTGCAGCATCTGCAATTGATTTTTCCACTTCTCCAACCAACTCTGGATCAAGGGCAGAAGTAGGTTCATCTAAAAGAAGAATATCAGGTTTCATGGCAAGAGCTCGCGCTAAGGCTACACGCTGTTTTTGACCCCCAGATAAATGTTTTGGATAATGATTCTCACGATCAGACAAGCCAACTTTAGCTAATTCTTCTTTAGCAATCTTAGTCGCCTCTTCATCTGATAGTTTTTTGACAATCTTTAAGCCTTCTTTGACATTTTCAAGTGCGGTACGGCGTTCAAAAAGGTTAAATTGCTGAAAAACCATGGCCAGTTTTCGACGGAGTTCAAGCACTTCTTCTTTAGTGATATTTTGAAAATCAACTTTGAAATTATCGATAGCAATGCTACCATAATCTGATTGCTCTAAATAATTCAAGCTACGTAAAAACGTTGATTTTCCCGCTCCAGATGCCCCAACAAGAGCTAAGACTTCACCCTTTTTAATAGTCACATTTAAACCATCTAGAACCTTTTGACCAGAGAATGCTTTTGTTAAATTTGTAATCTTAATCATTAGCGAATGTCTCCTGTTATCGTATCTTGCTTATTTTGGGAGTTTCAATAGCCATTTTCTTTTCAATTAAACGTCCAATTTGTTCGATAATAATACTGATAATCCAGTAAACTAGAGCGACCGAAATATATCGTTCAAAGTAACGATAATCTGACCCACCTAAAATCTGTGCTTGGGCAAACATTTCAACAATTCCAGCATTAAAGGCTAGTGATGTTCCTTTTGTTAAGCCAATTAAACTATTAATCAAAGTTGGTGTGGCAATCACTGCAGCATTTGGAATAATCACACGGCGATAAACTTGAAACGAAGTCATTCCAAGACTACGCGCAGCTCGATTTCGCCAACATTTACAGCTTGAATGGCCGCACGAATAGTCTCACTGGTGTAGGCAGCTTCATTAAAAGCAAAAGCTGTCACTGCAAAGACTGAGGCAGGAATGGCATTAATATTCAAGTCAAATCCGTATTTTAGTTTAAGAAATTTTAAAAAGAGTGGAATGCCGTAATAAGTCAGCATCAACTGAACCAAAATCGGTGTTCCACGTAAAAAACTGACAAAAACAGCTTGAATAGGATACAAAACTTTAGGACGATTGATTTTCACAATAGCAAAG
>ENA-OQIG01000727-OQIG01000727.1-human-gut-metagenome-genome-assembly--contig:-NODE-727-length-17402-cov-2.136903_pt1 | contig 17402 bp, 33 predicted proteins | sample MGYA00242576_ERZ504741 | MGnify/ENA primary metagenome ERZ504741 (study PRJEB26092, sample SAMD00036436) | human gut metagenome | host: Homo sapiens | study: EMG produced TPA metagenomics assembly of... | reverse complement strand
CAATCCTTTGTTTTCTTTTCTGTTTTCTTTTGTTATTTATTTTACAGCTTCCATTGTATTTACAGCTCCATTTCCTTTAATCACCATAAGGTACCCTCCGGTTCAGCATAGACACCGATAAATTGATCAGCAGGATAAAGACAAACAGCACAACACCCGTTGCAATCAGCGCCTCCCGGTGAAGTCCGGATGCATATCCCATCTCCAGTACAATATTGGCTGTCATGGTACGAAGGCCTTCTGTGATTCCTTTTGGCATACGAGGCTGGTTTCCGGCAATCATAATCACTGCCATCGTCTCTCCGATGCGCGTCCGATGCCAAGAACGATGCCGGCCAGGATTCCGGATTTTGCCGCCGGGACAACTGCAAAGAAAACGCTCTGGGAATGCGTGGCACCAAGGCCAAGGCTTGCTTCATAGTAAGATTCCGGAACACTTGTAATGGCGGATTCTGTTACACCGACCACGGTCGGAAGAATCATAACGGCCAAAAGAATGGATGCCGTCAGCATTGTGTTTCCGTTTTTGCCGGTCAGCTGTGCCATTAACGGGACGATCACAACCAGTCCGAAAAATCCATATACGATAGACGGAATACCGGCCATCAGGTTAATGCCTGATTTGCAGATGCCGTAAAACTTTTTCGGACAGTAACGGGAAAGAAACACCGAAGTAAGAATGGCAACCGGCACACCCATCAGGATTGCAAGACCGGTCACGCAGATACTGCCGACAATCATCGGCAGGATGCCGAAAATGTTGTTTCCCGGTTTCCACACGGTACCGGTCAAAAATTTCAGCGGTCCGATTTTAAAAATAGCAGGAACGCCATTCATGAACAGGAAAATGCAGATCAGTGCAACAGCCAGTACGGAGCAGCACGCCGCAATCAGGAATACAAGTTCATGATCGTTTCTCTTAGTTTCATAAGATAAATCCTTTCATTTCATTGTTTCGCGGAGCTGTTTGAAAAAGACTTTCGTTTTTTTCCTTACGAACTGCTTTTTCAAGCACGTTCCGAAAGACAGCTTCTTTTTCTGAACATTTTCGGATACGGAAGTAAGAGCGATTTTCCATTGTTCGCCCTTACTTCTTTTTCCATTGCTTTATACATTCTTTATTTTACATCTGCCCAGTCGGTTGTGTCGCCAACATAGATGCTCTTTACCTGATCGCTGGTCAGCCCGTCGGTCGGGTTCTCTTTGTTTACGATGACAGCAATACCGTCGGTTGCGATTACGGTTGCGGTAAGCCCTGAGGATTTCTCCTCATCCTTTAAGTCACGGGATGCCATACCGATGTCGCAGAGACCGTCGCTTGCGGAAGTGATACCTGTTGTGGAATCGCTCTGCTGTACTTCGATGTTAGCGTTTGAATTTACTTTTGTATAAGCCTCTTTTAATTTTTCCATCAGTGGTGTTACAGAGGAAGATCCTGCTACCACAACCTTTTCACCGCTGCAGTTTCCTTCGTAGGCTTTGGTATCTTTGATTGCAATATATCCGTCATCTGAAACAACCTGCTGTCCGTCGGTGCTTAAGATGTAGTCCATGAAATCCTGTGCATCTGCGGAAAGACCGTCTTTTGTTACAATGTTGAACGGACGGCTTACTTTATAGGAACCGTTTTCTACGTTCTCTGCGCTTGCCTCTGCTCCGTCGATTTTCAGTGCTTTGACTTCATCATTTAAGGATCCAAGGGAGATATAACCGATTGCGTACTGGTTACCTGCCACTGTGCTCATCATAACGGAAGTATTGTTGGTGATCTGTGCATCAACGGTGGTGTTGTCTACTTTCTCACCTGCATCGTTTTTCTCTTCTACACCGAACAGCTCGATGAATGCACCTCTGGTACCGGAACCATCCTCACGGGAGATCACGCTGATCTGTCCGGAGAAATCTCCGCCTGCTGCGTTGCTGTCACCGTCTGTGCTGCCATCTGCCTCTGTTGCAGAAGCCTCTTTTGTAGTGTCTGCTGTGGAAGAACTGCTGCTATCGCTGCTTCCACATCCTGCAAGCATTCCTGCGGCCATCATTGCGGTTAAGGTGATTGCAATTACTTTTCTCTTCATAATATTCTTTTCTCCTCTTTTCACACGGGATTTTTGTGATTTCTATTTTGTAAAATCGCAATCCCGACGTTTTTTACATTTCGTTTTTACAGGTTTCATCATAACAACGGCGTGTAAAATGCAAAATCTCAGAGATGTTAAGTTTATGTAAAACATGAGTTTTTTCTTTTTTACATTCCATTTTTCCGGTCGTAAACCGCTCCGTCACATCTCTCGCAAGTGGCACATTTTTTCCGCGCAGTGCGATCCTGCCCAAAGGATCTTTTTCTCCGCAGGAAATTCCAACAAGATTTCCCATAGAAAAAAGGCTCCCCGATACTCTTTTTTCAGAGTATTCCGGGGAGCCTTTTTCTAAAGCATATGCAAAAGCGGATATTCGCAATCCTCTTATTCCGTCACCGGCACGTCAAGCTTTTCGGACGCTTCTTTTAACAGGTCAATGATCGGCAGATGCTGCGGGCATACACTCTCACACTGACCGCACTGCACGCAGTCTTCTGCTTTTCCCGATGTTTCCAGCAGCTTTTTATAATAATTTTTCGCGCGGTCTTCTTCTCCATACAGGCGGATGGTATTCAATGCCTTGAATACATCTGGAATCGCGATTCCCATCGGACATCCGTCGCAGCAGTAACGACAGGCGGTACATGGAACTGCCGGACTCTTTTTCAGCGCTTCCTGTGCTTTGGCGATCACTGCTTTTTCTTCCTCATTTAACGGTACAAAATTTCGGAAGGTTTTGATATTATCCTCCATCTGTTCCTCGTTTGACATACCGGAGAGCACGGTTGCAACACCCGGGAGAGAAGCCGCAAAGCGGAGTGCCCAGGACGCAATCGATGCATCCGGATGAACGCGTTTCATCTCTGCTTCAATCTCTTTGCCTGCTGATGCAAGGGAACCGCCCTTTACCGGCTCCATAACAAGGAACGGCATATCGTATTTCCGAAGCACCTCATACAGACGTCCGGACTGGATCAGCGGATTGTCCCAGTCAGCATAGTTCATCTGGATCTGGACAATTTCGACCTCCGGATGCTCGGAGAGAATCTTGTCAAGCAGCTCCGGCGTTCCGTGGAAGGAGAAACCAAAGTGTTTGATCAATCCCTCTTCTTTTTCTTCTTGGCCCAGTTGAAACAGTCGTATTTCACATAGCCTTCATAGTTTGCGCCGTCTTCTACGCTATGCAGCAGGTAATAATCAAAGTAGCCTGCTCCGGTGCGCGCGAGCTGATCGTTGAAAATGCGGTCACGACCTTCGATGCCCTCGTCCATCATCCACTGCGGGAGTTTTGTCGTCAGAGTAAAACTTTCTCTTCGGATGACGCTCTACCAGCGCTTTTTTCACGATACTCTCCGATTTTCCGCCGCAGTACATATAGGCGGTGTCAAAATAGTTCATTCCGGAGGCAAGGTACGCATCGACCATTTTACAGATCTGCTCCAGATCCAGTTTTCCGTCCTTCTCCGGAAGGCGCATCATGCCAAATCCTAATTTCGGCATTTTTGTTACATCTACACTCATGATAAAATCCCCTTTCTTTTCCGCGGAAAACCTTCGTTTCCTCAGTATTGTTGAGAAAATTGTAGCATTAAAGTATACTTGAAAGTCAATAGTTTTTTTTATTTTCGTCAAAATTTTTCTTTGACTTTTTCCGTTTCCGGTGGTATTCTGATAAAAAATTATGATTACAAAAGGAGTAGCACTATGATCTGGAAAAACCAGTTTCTTCACCTCACAAATGGCGATGTTTCAGCTGTTTATGGGGATAGTGCGCTCTTTTTTAAGTAAACTTCACTTTTTGAGTTCTTAAAATTCTATAGAAAACGCACATATCTCCCAATCAAAATTTTACTATATTTTGACAAGGAGATTTTTTATGTCTGAGAAAACTATCAGAAAACAAATACGAACTTTATATCTTATGACCACGGTCGGCTATTTTCAGATTGCGGCGGCTTCGTGGATTGCACTGCTCGCACTCCGCGGATTTTCGCTGTTGCAGATCGGGATGCTCGAAAGTATTTTCCATATCGTGAGCCTCTGCTTTGAACTCCCCTCCGGTATTGTCGCCGATGTCTTCGGGCGGCGGAAAACGCTGATTGCAAGTCAGATAGCCTCCCTGATTTCCGGTACGCTGATGATTTTTTCCACCGGCTTTGCCACAACGGCGCTTGCTCTCGGATGCAGTGCGCTCAGCTATAACCTTGCATCCGGCACACGGGAGGCACTTGCGTATGACAGTCTGAAGCAGAACGGGAACGAAGGATTTTATGCCCGTTTTTCTTCTACTGAAATGATGCTGTACCGTATCACCAATTCCACCGCAACGCTCTGCGCAGGTCTTGCCCTGTGGCTGGGATACCGACGCGCATATGCGATTGATCTCTTCTTCGGGCTGATTGCGCTTGGCGTTTCATTCCACCTTGTGGAAATAAAAACGGACGAAACACCAGTCCATTATCCTGTTGGACAGGAAATCGTTTCGGTTGTACAGGAAAGCTGGCAGTTTCTTGTCTGTGAGAAAAAAGCAAGAAATATTATGCTGGTGAATGCACTCATCGGTGCTGTTTCCACTCTGGTGCTCTTCTTTTTGCAGGCGAAGCTGCCTCTCGCCTGCATGGGCAAGGCGCTGCTTGGCCCTGCCCTCTTCGTGATGGGACTCGGCGCGGCACTGGGATCGCGGATGACGGCATACTTTCACAAATACCGCTACCGCGCGATTCTGCTATTTAGTTCCATTGGTGTACTTTTCGCCTTTCTTATGAGCTTTACCGGACTGCCGGTCCTTATGGTCTTCGGCGGATTTGTCGGATCCTTTTCCGATGATTTTCTTGAAGTCCGGACCGATATTCTGCTCAATGACATGATCCCGTCCAAGCAGCGGGCAACGCTGATGTCGGTGAACTCGTTTGTCTTTTCTATGATTATGATCGTCCTTTCCACCGTGTTTGGATGGATCATGTGATCGTCAAAAATTTACTTTCATTGAAAAACGCTCATCAGTTTTTGCTGATGAGCGTTTTTTTCAAAAAATGATCAAACACCGCTGCTTCCTGCCGGAACGCCGTCTGAGGTCTGCGGGGGTGTGCTTCCCCCCTCCACATTCTCCACCACTTTTTCTCTCTTCAACCACTTCCAGACATCGCCATACACGCGGTACTTCTCTTTCTCATTCAGTATTTCATGCCGCATTCCCGGATACAGCTTTCCTCTGACATTGCGGTACCCGATCAGCCGCATATGGTCAATGGATTTTTTAAAGCGCCGCACATTCACATAACACGGATCATCCCCGCCGGACAAAAACAGCACCGGCAGCTTCCGGTTTGTGCAATGCCATCCATGGAATCCATACGTCTCCTTCAGCAGATCATTCAGCGCAAAAAAAGCATCATCCGAAAACGTAAAGCCACAGAGCGGATTTTCTTCATACTCCCGCACCACCTCCGGGTCCGAACAGCACCAGGCAAATCGGCTCTTCTCGTCTGCAAAGCGCGATGCAAACGAACCAAACGACATTGCCTCCAGAAGATTGCTCCGATGCTCGTCCCCGAGCACCGCTGCTTCCGCGTGTCCCACAGCCGCACCCAGCGGCCGCAGATAATTCTTGCTCGGTGAACCGCACACAATCAGCGCATCCAGCTCCCTATCATGTTCCTTCGCATACGTGCGCACAACCAGGGATCCCATACTGTGTCCCATCAGAATAAACGGCAGATCCGGGTACTCTTTTTTTGCCCATACCGTAACCTGAAACAGATCCTCCACAAGTCCTGCGCCGCCTGCGCCGTACATAAATCCGAGATCCTGCTCCGACTTCACACTCTTTCCGTGCCCGCGGTGATCATGAATCACACACACCACACCGTGTTCCGCCATATATTCCATAAACGGCAGATACCGCTCCTTATACTCACTCATTCCATGGCTGAGCTGCAGAAGTGCCGTCCGCTGTACGCCCTCCTCCGGCTCCACTACAAGTCCGTCAAGAACCAGCCCATCCACCTTCGACTGAATCGTAAAACCTCTTTGCATTGCACCTTCCCCTTTCTTCCAGAACGATGCCGAACTGCCCGAAATTCTAAACCTCCGTGTCCTCCGAAATTTCCGGCGGAACCGCAAACGACAATGTATCCGATCGTAGCACTCCTCGCACAGATCAAACTCATGCTTTTCCAGATCTTTTCCGGAAAGTACCCCCATATTGTATCGACCGAGCAGATCCCCTCCAGCAGCATTCCATTCTGTATTTTCATGCTTTTCCCGCAGCAGTTGCACACTGCCGCTTCCAGCTCATTTGTATTTTTGTTGTATTTCCGCATTTTTCTTCCTCCCGTGTATCAAAAACGTTTCTTTTCTTCGTTCCTGACACAAAACAGAAATCAGATTCTCCTGTGTCCTGTCGATTGTAACACACCTTTCCCGCCATTCCTACTGGGAATGAAAGGAAAGTCCCGTGCGCCAAATGCGTATACGATAACAATTTCTCTCTACCGCTTCGGAACCGATTCATCCGTCCGGCTCATCAGCACTGCGTCCTCCTTCGGGAGATCGTAGTACCCCTTTCGCATGCCGTCCTGTACAAAGCCGAGGCTCTCGTACAGATTCCGTGCCGGCGTATTGCCGATGCGCACATCCAGATGAATGACGCGCACCTTTCTCTCCTGCATCCGACGGAACAGCTCTTCCATCAGTGCACGGCCGATGCCGCGTCTTCTCGCTTTTTCTGCCACGCAGACATTTGTGATCTCACTTTCATCAAAGGAAATCAGGATTCCGAGATATCCTAAAATTTCACCGTCCTCCTCTGCTACAAGAAACAGTGCGTCGTCACGGATCAGAAATGTAAAAAATCCGGTTTCTGTCCACGGAATCGAAAAGTTGGCCTCCTCAATCGGCATCACCTGCTCCAGATCATCGATCTGCATTTCACGGATTGTGATCATTCGCTTTTTTCTCCGTTCTCCTGTTTTTTCACCACATCGGCATGCTTCACAGATTCCCGCTCCGCTCTTTCACGCTCCGCCTGCGATTTTCTCAGGTATTCCGGCTCGTGCTCTTCTGCCGTCTGAATCTTACCTTCTTTGTAATAAACCTCAGCCAGTGCTCCGACGGCTGCCGCTCTCTGGCGGTTGACGTGTGGCCAGGTGCAAAGGAAAACGGAATCGTCAGCAGTGCCTCTAATTTTTCCCGGTAAACCGCAACGCCGTCCCCGAGGAAAATCACTTCGTGGTCGAGGCAGTTCAGGCCCTCCGCCAGTGCCTCAATGCTCATCGTATCCTGTTCCCAGACCGTATCGAGACGATGATCCGTGTAGCAGTAAACTCCGGTATAGACCTGGTTTCTTCTCGCATCCATGATCGGGCAGACAAATTGTCAGTATCCCAGATATTGTACGCGATTGCCGCCGTCGTTGGAATGGAAATCAGTGGTTTTTCAAGTGCCAGACCAAGTCCCTTGGCTGTTGCAGAACCGATGCGAAGACCGGTAAACGAGCCCGGACCTCCGGCAACTGCAATCGCATCGATCGTCGAAAGATCCAGCTCTGTCATGTTCGAGATTTCATCCAGCATCGGAAGCAGAGTCTGGGAATGTGTTTTTTTATAATTTACGGTGTATTCCGCAAGCAGTGTGTCATTTTCAACAACAGCCACCGAAGCCACCAGGCCGGAGCTGTCCAGTGCAAGTATTTTCATAATTTTTTGTTTCCTTTCCGATATTTCCTTCCTGTGCAACTCATTTTGGCAGTCTGCCGGAAACAGGAATCTTTACGATTTCCTTTTGTTTTTCCACCACATTCAGGATTTTTTTCTTTTATTCCACCGTAATTTTCCGGTAATCAAACCCTTTTTCGAGGTCTTTTTCTATCGTAATCGAAATCGCACCTCCGGGATCAGCTCTTCAATCAGTTCTGCCATTCGATCAGGCAGACACCCTCACCGAAAAAATAATCATCATATCCGATTTCTTCCATTTCTTCTATATCACCGATCCGGTAAACATCGAAATGATAAAATGGCAGACGTCCTTCGGTATATTCCTGAATAATGGTAAATGTGGGACTGTTGACTGCCTCTGTGATGCCAAGTCCTTTTGCAAAGCCCTGCGTCAGAACGGTTTTTCCAACACCAAGGTCTCCGTTTAATGTATAAATCTGGCCAGGCTTCGCCGCTTTTCCCAGCTTTTCGCCAAGGGCAAGCGTCTCCGACGCAGAATTTGTTTCTATGATCATATGCTTTCTTCTCCTCTTTTTCTGCCTATCATTTTAACACAAACAAAAAGGTAATACAACCGCAGAACGAAACCGCTTTTCCTTGTGCTTTTCCTTGCTTTTTCTATCTGTTTTCGCTATACTATGTATCAGAGTTTCGCGGCCCAAAAACGTCCCACTCCTGTTTTTTCGGCCCGGAAAACGCGGTAAAACACGCTCTGCGCTTTTGTCCGCGTAAATCAAAAAGGAAAGAGATCAAAACTGTTATGCTGACTGTAATGAAATTTGGCGGAAGCTCCGTCGCAGATCTTGCGCACATCCGCAATGTAGCACAGCGCTGCATCGAAAAACAGCAGGCCGGAAGCCAGGTCGTTGTCGTTCTCTCCGCGATGGGAAAAACGACGGACGGACTGATTGCAACCGCAAAACAGATTACGGAAAAACCGTCCCGCCGCGAGATGGATATGCTTCTTGCCACCGGTGAACAGGTTTCCGTTTCCCTGATGGCCATAACCATGATTCAGATGGGCGTCAGTGCTGTTTCTTTAAATGCCTGGCAGGTACCGATGCACACGACCTCCGATTATCAGAACGCGCGCTTCAAACGGATCGACACCGAGCGCATCCGTAAAGAGCTGGATGACAACAAAATTGTCATTGTCACCGGCTTCCAGGGGATCAACAAATACGATGATATCACAACGCTCGGACGCGGCGGCTCCGATACGACTGCGGTTGCCCTTGCGGCAGAGCTGCACGCGGATGTCTGTGAAATCTACACGGATGTAGACGGCGTCTACACCGCAGATCCGCGGATTGTACCGAATGCGCACAAAATGGAAGAGGTAACTTACGATGAAATGCTGGAGATGGCTTCGCTCGGCGCAAAAGTCCTTCACAGCAGATGCGTGGAAATCGCAAAAAAATACGGTGTGGAACTTCTGGTCTGCTCCAGTCTGAACCGGAATTCCGGAACGATGGTAAGGGAGAAAACCAAAATGGAAAAAATGTTAATCAGCGGCGTGGCTGCCGACAAAAATGTGGCAAAAATCCGTGTTGCAGGCCTTGGCAACGATCCGGAGAGCACGTTCCGCCTCTTAAATTTACTGGATCGGAACAATCTGAACATCGATGTCATGATCCAGTCACTCGGAAAGGACGGCACAAAGTCCGTTTCCTTTACCGTTGCAAAGCCGGATATGCTGCGCACGATCGATGTGCTGAACGACAATAAGGATTCGCTCGGCATCAAAAAGCTGGATTATGATGAGAACGTGGCAAAGATTTCCGTCATCGGAGCCGGTGTCCGCTCCCATTCGGGCGTGGCTGCCAAAATGTTCGGCGCGCTCGCCAATGCAGGAATCAATACCGAGATGATTACCACCTCAGAAATCCGCATCACTGCCCTGATCGACGAAGCATACGCAGATCAGGCAATGCGTGCGATCCATGAGACATTCCTGGAGCGTGTCTGAAAAAAAGGGGGGACCCCTTTGATACCAGATTGCTGCGTGCTTTGCACTCCGGCAATCATCAAAAACATTCGTAATCCGCTCATTTTCTTCGAAAAATGGCTGCTTACGTCTTATCAAAAAATCGTTTAAAAATCAGGAGGAAAACAATGATGTCTAACCCAATCGTTACAATTACTATGGAAAACGGCGATGTGATGAAAGCAGAGCTTTACCCGGAAATCGCCCCGAACACCGTAAACAACTTCATCAGTCTGGTAAAAAAAGGCTTCTATGACGGCCTGATCTTCCACCGTGTCATCCGGGATTCATGATCCAGGGCGGAGATCCTGCAGGCACAGGCGCGGCGGCCCGGATTACTGCATCAAGGGTGAGTTCTCCCAGAACGGATTTGAGAACAACCTCGCACACACCCCAGGCGTTCTCTCCATGGCACGTACCATGTTCCCGGACAGCGCAGGAAGCCAGTTCTTCATCATGCACAAAGCTGCTCCGCATCTGGACGGCGCATACGCTGCTTTCGGAAAAGTAACAGAAGGCCTGGAAGTCGTAGATAAAATCGCATCTGTCAACACCGACTACAGCGACAAACCGCTGCAGCCGCAGAGAATGGCTACCGTTACCGTTGAGACCTTCGGCGTCGAGTATCCGGAACCGGAGAAATGCTAAGGATGAACGATGAACTGATGTTAGTTGAACCGTCGGAGGAATACTTCGCCGAGCTCGCCGCCTACCGGAACGATTTTCTGGAAAACAGCGATTCCATGGACGCTGCGGACCGCTTCGCCGGTTTGATGATATGAAGGCGTATCTTGAAGATACCATGCGGTATACCAGAGAGGAGACTCTGCCGGAGGGCATGGTTCTCGCAACACAGTTTCTGTGCATCCGCAAATCAGACAACCGCCTTGTCGGCATGATTCAGGTGCGCCACTACCTGAACGATTTTCTGCGCACCTTTGGCGGCCATATCGGCTACTCCGTCCGCCCGTCGGAACGCAGAAAAGGCTATGCCTCCTGGATGCTGAAAATGTGCAGCCGTACTGCAAAAGCTTCGGCCTTTCCGAAATTCTGGTCTGCTGCCTGGATACCAACGAGGGAAGCCGCAGAACGATCCTGAAAAATGGCGGCCGGTTCGACGGCACCGCTTATCGTGCCGATGAAAACAAAACACTGGAGCGTTACTGGATCACCCTGTAATTTTTAATCTTCCATTTCGCATGGCTCTGAATAGTTTCACAAATTTTTCTTGACATCCATGTCATTTCACTTTATAATTTGGAACTGCAAGCGAACAAGTCTGTTCTTATGCAAAATATATGCCCCTGGTAAAAAACCGACGGACAGGCAGGGGTAGTTGCCGAGCGTGGTTAAGAGCCACATTATTGATTGCGTTAAAAGCGCAAATTTTATGAGTTGATTACTTTACAATCGATGCTCTACGACGAGCACATCATCTTATGAAACGGTCAATAAGAGTACGTGACTATATATTTCTGCATAGGAAAACAGGGGGAAGCCTGGATTTTTACATATCCCCTGAAGTTTGCACAATACGATCATGTATAAATTTCGATTTTTAGACAGATGATGCACGTCATCTGTCTTTTTCGTGCTTATAGCCAAAGATGAACCCAACACCATTTTCTGAAAAAGGAGAACCAAACAATGTCAAAAGTTATGATCATCGGATGCGGCGGTGTTGCATCCGTAGCCATTCACAAATGCTGCCAGAACAGTGAAGTATTTTCTGAAATTATGATTGCAAGCCGCACACTTTCCAAGTGCGATGCTTTAAAAGAAAAGCTGGCTCCGACCACAAAAACCATTATCACAACAGCAAAGGTGGATGCCGACTGCACAGAAGAATTAATCGCCTTAATCAAACAGTATCAGCCGGATGCCGTCTTAAACCTGGCACTTCCTTATCAGGATCTTACCATTATGGATGCCTGCCTTGCATGTAAGGTTCCTTACATTGATACTGCAAACTACGAAGCAGAAAACACGGATGATCCGGCATGGCGTGCAATCTACGAAAAGAGATGCGAAGAGCTTGGCTTTTCTGCTTACTTTGATTACTCCTGGCAGTGGCTATATGGACCGTTTCAAAGAAGCCGGCATCACCGGTCTTCTCGGAACCGGCTTTGACCCGGGTGTCACCAGCGTTTTTGCAGCCTATGCGCAGAAACACTACTTCGACGAAATCCATACCATTGATATTCTGGACTGCAACGGCGGCGACCACGGATATCCGTTTGCAACCAACTTCAATCCGGAAATCAACCTCCGCGAGGTATCCGCTCCCGGCTCTTACTGGGAAAACGGCCACTGGTAGAAATTCCGCCAATGTCGATCAAACGGGAATATAACTTCGATGAGGTAGGCGAGAAGGATATGTACCTTCTTCACCATGAAGAAATTGAGGCTCTTGCCAAAAACATCCCGGGCGTAAAAAGAATCCGCTTTTTCATGACCTTCGGCCAGAGCTATCTGACCCATATGAAATGTCTGGAAAATGTAGGACTTCTCTCGACCACTCCGATTACCTTCAATGGACAGCAGATCGTACCGATCCAGTTTTTAAAAGAGCTTCTCCCGGATCCTTCCACTCTTGGTCCGCGCACCGTGGGTAAAACCAACATCGGCTGTATTTTTACCGGTATCAAGGACGGAAAAGAAAGAAGCATTTACATTTACAATGTCTGTGACCACCAGGAATGCTACCGGGAAGTAGAGTCTCAGGCGATCTCCTACACCACCGGCGTTCCGGCCATGATCGGAACCATGATGGTCGTGAACGGCCTCTGGAATAAGCCGGGTGTCTACACCACAGATGAATTCGATCCGGATCCGTACATGGAAGCACTCAACAAGTGGGGTCTTCCGTGGAAGGTCGTAGAAAATCCTGTTTTAGTAGATTAAGCCTATGTATAAGATAAACGAACTGCCAACTCCCTGTTTTGTCATTGATGAAGGCAAACTGGAAGAAAACTTAAAGCTCCTGCACCAGGTAGAAGAACGCACCGGTGCAAAAATCTGCTGGCTCAGAAATGCTTTTCCTGTTTTTCGGAATATCCGCTGATTGGAAAATATATCAGCGGAACGACTGCCAGCGGACTCTATGAGGCGCGGCTTGGCAAGGAAGAAATGGGGCTGGAGAATCATGTGTATTCTCCGGCCTACCGCCCGCAGGATATGGAAGAGCTCGCACAGATCTGCGATCACATTATTTTCAATTCAGAAAAGCAGCTCCGAACGTACCTCCCTGTACTTAAGGCTTCCGGAACCGCAAAAGCCGGACTTCGCATCAACCCGGAATGCTCCACGCAGGAAGGCCATGCGATTTATGATCCCTGTGCGCCCGGCTCCCGCATGCATCCGCGCCTGCGATTTTACAGATGAACTGGCCGATCTTGTGGACGGTCTTCATTTTCATACCCTCTGTGAACAGAATTCGGATGATCTGGAAACCACGCTGCGCGCCGTAGAAGAAAAATTCGGCAAGTGGCTTTTTAAAATGAACTGGCTTAACATGGGAGGCGGACATCATATCACCCGTGAGGATTACGATATCGAACGCCTGATTTCCTGTATCAACCATATGAAAGAAACGTATGGTCTTCAGATTTACCTGGAGCCCGGGGAAGCAGTTGCCTTAAACGCAGGCTACAATGTCACGGAAGTTCTCGATATTGTTGAAAATAACGGAAAAATTTTAATTCTTGACACTTCCGCCGCCTGCCATATGCCGGATGTGCTTGAGATGCCGTACCGCCCTCCGCTCAAAGACAGCGGACTGCCCGGGGAAAAGCCTTATACTACCGCCTTTCCTGCAATACCTGCCTGGCGGGCGACGTAATCGGCGAATATTCCTTCGATTCCCAAATCCGGATCGGTGACAGACTGTATTTTGAAGATATGGCGATTTATTCAATGGTAAAAACCAATACCTTTAACGGAATCCCACTCCCTTCCATCGCGGTGATGGACAAAGCTGGAAACTGCCGAATGATAAAGGAGTTTGGATATGAAGATTTCAAAAACCGATTGTCTTAGAACCCCAAAAGCCGATGGCTTTTACATGCCGGGCGAATTTGAGCCCCACGAAGGCACGCTGATGATCTGGCCGTGGCGCCCCGGCTCCTGGAATTACGGAGCAAAAGCGGCAAGAGCGGCATTTGCAGAAATTGCAGAAGCAATTGCCGCCTATGAGCAGGTTTATCTTTTCGTCCGGCCACAGGATAAAGCATCGGCACAGGAACTGCTTTCCTCCGACCGGATTCATCTGATCGAAGCCCAAACGGAGGATGCCTGGGCGAGAGATACCGGCGCTACGTTTGTGGTCAACGATCAGGGCGGGCGAAGAGGCATTCAATGGGAATTCAACGCCTGGGGCGGCCAGTATGACGGTCTGTACTCCCACTTTGAGCATGACCGTGAGGTTCCGGAACGAATCTGCAGTTTTCTCGGAGATTCCTTCTATAATGCCCGCCCCTTTGTTCTGGAAGGCGGCTCCATCCATGTTGACGGGGAAGGAACCCTGCTTACGACCGAAGAATGTCTGCTGAGTCCTGGCGCAATCCTTCTCTTACAAAAGCGGAAATTGAAGAAAAGCTGCGTCAGTATCTTTCGGTCGAGAAAATCATCTGGCTGCCTTTTGGTATTTACAACGATGAAACCAACGGCCATATCGATAATATGTGCTGCTTTGTAAAGCCAGGAGAAGTACTTCTTGCCTGGACAGATGACGAAAACGATCCTCAGTATGCCAGAAGCAGAGCCGCTTTTGATCTTCTCTCCCATACCGTTGACGCGAAGGGACGAAGCTTTGTAATTCACAAGCTGCCCATTCCAAAGCATCCCATCTGTATTACAGAAGAAGATCTTCTCGGCTATGATTTTGAAGCTGGCGAAGACCAGCGGGAAGCCGGGGAACGCCTTGCCGCCAGCTATATCAATTTTTATCTTGCCAATCACTGTGTCCTTCTTCCCCGTTTCGGCGATGAAAACGATACCGTGGCTGCAGAAATTCTCGGAAAATGCTTTCCGGATCGACGGATCCTCCCTGTCGATGCACGCGTCATTCTGACCGGCGGAGGCAACATTCACTGTATTACCCAGCAGATTCCGGCAAAGAAAAGAGGAAACAGATTATGAAAAATATAAAAATTGCCGCACTGCAGTTTTCATGCTGCAGCCAGGTACAGGAAAATATAGACAAAGCAGAGACCATGGTCCGTGAAGCCGCTTCCAACGGCGCCAATCTCATCCTTCTTCCTGAATTATTTGAAAGACCGTATTTTTGTCAGGAAAAGCGATACGATTATTATGATTATGCCTGCCTTTGACAGAAAATCCCGCTGTCCGGCGTTTTCAGGCTGTTGCCGGAGAACTTGGGGTCGTGATTCCGGTCAGCTTTTATGAAAGGGATGTTCAGCGCCTGTTTAATTCCATTGCCATGATTGATGCAGACGGATCCATTCTTGGCGTTTACCGCAAGACCCATATCCCGGACGATCATTTTTATCAGGAAAAATTCTATTTCACTCCGGGAGATACAGGATCAAAGTCTTTGAAACACGTTTTGGAACCGTCGGCGTCGGCATCTGCTGGGATCAGTGGTTTCCGGAAACAGCACGATGTATGGCTGTGCAGGGGGCTGAAATCCTGCTCTATCCTACCGCGATCGGAAGTGAGCCGATCCTGAATGTAGACAGCAGCGGGCACTGGCAGCGCGTCATGCAGGGACATGCTGCCGCAAATCTTGTTCCGGTTGCTGCTGCAAACCGGATTGGTACCGAAACCGTAACGCCCTGTGAAGAAAATGGCGGCCAGTCCTCTTCTCTTACTTTCTACGGTTCTTCCTTTATTGCCGATGCAACCGGTGAACTCGTAGCATCTGCCGGAAGAGATACCGAGGAAATCCTGTACGCCTCCTTCGATCTGGATGCCCTGCGCGAAGAACGTTTTTCCTGGGGGCTTTTCCGTGACCGGCGGCCGGAAACTTATCGTATCATGACGAAACAGTAAAGCTCTGTCTCTTCCTGTTGTAACTCTTCCTACAGCGGTGCGCTGCATCACATATTCTAACTACAAAGGAGAACCGCTATGCAATATGGAATTTTATGTCTGCTGCCGCCTGCGGCGATGCTGATTTTTGCATTAAAAACGAAAAAATCTTTCGAAGCTCTGATTTTCGGAACCCTGGTTGCCTATCTCATCATGTATAAAACGGCTTTTATCGGACCCTGGTGTGATCTGCTGCTTTCGGAGATCAGCAACGCAGATAACCAGTATATTCTTCTTCTCTGCGGACTGTTCGGAGGCTTCATCTTCCTGCTCCGCGAGGCAAAAGGAACACTTGGTTTTTCCAACCTGTTAAGCCGCTTCTGTAAAAATGAACGGATCACCATGATGATGTCGGTATTTCTCGGAATCATTATTTTTGTCGATGATTATCTCAACATCATGACCGTTGGAACCTGTATGAAGGATGTCTGTGATAAACGAAAAGTCCACGCCAGGCCCTTGCCTATATCATTGACTCAACCGGTGCACCTGTCTGTGCACTGATTCCCTTTTCCACCTGGGTAGTTTTTTATTCCGGTGTTTTTATTCAGGAACCGGGCATTCTCAATATGGGCTTTTCCACCGGTATGAGTGTTTACTTAAAAGTGCTTCCTTATATGTTTTATCCCATGGCTGCACTTCTGGTTGTCATTCTGTTTGCCTGCAACTGATGCCAAAGCTCGGAAAAATGAAAGATGCCTATACCGATCTGGAAAAGAAAGAGCAGACACCGGAGCATCCAAAAATGCACAATGCCCCTTCCGTTGACATTGCCATGGCCGGAATGAGCGTTGATTACCCGCCCGAAAATACCAATGCCGGAAATATACTGGATTTTCTGATCCCCATCGGAATTCTGATCGGTGTGACAGTAGCCACACAGGATATGATGCAGGCGATTATTCTTGCTCTTGCTTCCTGTATGATTCTTTATCTTCCGCGGAAAAAAATGACCTTTACGCGGTACGTGGAACTGTTCTTTGCCGGCTTTGCAGATATTCTTCCGGTTCTCGCCATTCTTCTTGCATCCTTTATGATCAAGACTGCCTGCGGCGAAATGGGACTCTCGGAATACGTCATCAACCTGTGTGTTCCGTATATGAATGCCAAAACACTGGCAGCTATTATTTTTGTTGTCATTGCAGTTCTGACCTTTGTCACCAGCTCTTTCTGGGGAATTGAGGCCGTAGCCGTTTCCATCGTTGTTCCGCTTGCCATCGCCCTTGATGCTAATGTACTTCTGGCACTTGGCGCTGTCGTATCCGGCGGTGTTTTCGGAAGCCATGCATGCTTCTATTCCGACGCAACGGTTCTTTCCTCCGCGACCTGCGAGATTGACAATATGTCACATGCCGTGTCGCAGTTTCCTTACGTCCTGATCAGTGCTGCTCTCGCCGTATCGGGATTCTTAATCTGCGGAATTTTTGCTCTTTAAAGACACACAGGAAATTTCAACGAAGTTTCCTGTAAATAAAAAAGCCTCCGACGATAGGATTTTCTGAATTCGTCGAAGGCTTTTTGTTTTTTATTCTTTTACACTCAGCCGCACCAGCGCACGCTGCAGCTTGG
>ENA-OQIG01000726-OQIG01000726.1-human-gut-metagenome-genome-assembly--contig:-NODE-726-length-17402-cov-2.274096_pt1 | contig 17402 bp, 24 predicted proteins | sample MGYA00242576_ERZ504741 | MGnify/ENA primary metagenome ERZ504741 (study PRJEB26092, sample SAMD00036436) | human gut metagenome | host: Homo sapiens | study: EMG produced TPA metagenomics assembly of... | reverse complement strand
CCACAATTACCGGTGGATGGGCCGGAGGAAGATGGTGGAAGTCACAGATCCGTACCCGCCGGATGGACGAGGATCGCTGAACGGGGACTCGCCGCACAACTGGAGAAGTACAAAAGGTGATCAAAGGGGAAACAGGACTGGACGAATGGCTGACTTCGGTACGTTGAAAGCGCTTGAAAATGCGGATAACGACTCAACTGAAAGTGATGGATCAGTTCAAGATGGACTTTACGAGGATGAGGTATTTGTATTCACGCCTAAAGGAGACTTATTCAAACTTGCCAAAGGAGCTACTGTGCTCGATTCGCATTCCACATCCATAGCAAACTGGGATGCAAGTGTATCGGTGCGAAAGTAAACGGCAAAAATGTACAGCTCAAACAGAAACTGAACAGCGGTGATCAGGTAGAAATCATGACGTCGAATACCCAGACTCCCAAACAGGACTGCTCAACATCGTGACGACTTCCAAAGCCCGCACCAAGATACGGCAGGCACTCAAAGAGATGGTAGCACGCCAGCACGATTTCGCCAAAGAGACACTGGAACGGAAGTTCAAGAACCGGAAGATGGAGTATGACGAAGCCACCATGATGCGCCTGATCAAGCGGCTGGGCTTTAAAAATGTGACAGAGTTTTATTCAGAAGATTGCTGACGAGACATTGGATGTCAACGACATTCTGGACAAATACCTTGAACAGCAGAGACGGGACAATGACACGCACGATGAGATTGTGTATCGCAGTGCCGAAGGATATAATTTGCAGGCAACTCAGGAAGAACCTAGTTCAAAAGAGGATGTACTGGTCATTGATCAGAATCTGAAAGGACTGGAATTTAAACTGGCCAAATGCTGTAACCCGATCTATGGGGATGATGTATTCGGATTTGTAACCGTGAGCGGAGGTATCAAGATTCACCGGGCAGACTGTCCGAATGCCAATCAGATGCGCGAACGGTTCGGATACCGGATTGTTAAAGCGCGTTGGGCTGGCAAGTCAGTCGGTACGCAGTATCCTATTAGCTGCGCGTAGTAGGTCATGATGATATCGGCATTGTTACCAATATTACTTCCATCATTCCAAAGAGAATGGAATCAGTCTGCGGTCCATCGGAATCAATTCTAACGACGGACTATTCTCCGGAACGCTTACGGTCATGGTGGGTGATACCGGACGACTGGAAGCGCTGATCAAAAAGCTGCGGACAGTGAAGGGAGTTAAACAGGTAAGCAGAAACTAAGCACTCTATGCTAACAACAAATCTGTTGACAGGTCTTTAATAAAAGACTGCATTATCTCCGTCAGGATAACGCCAGTCTTTTTATTTATGATAGACAATCATGTCACGGAAATAGTGCGAAACGATTTATCTCACTTTCTTTCTCTTATAATATGGATATGTAACCAGTATAAAGAAAATCAAAGCAATCACAGCTACCACCTGTCCTGTATAGAGCATCTTATCCGCTTCCAAATCGAAGTAACACGCAACAGCTATTCCGGATGCGAATCCGACTTCGCTGGCCAACAGATGAGTGGTATTTGCCGTACCCCGCTGACAATGATGTGACAGTTTCACGAACATGACCAGAAATTCCGGCATCACCAACCCCAGTCCCAAACCCAAGAGTATGGAAGGTACGCCTACCGGGAAACCGGAGGCCAGCAGAGTGATGGCTACAATCTCCAGTATGATGCCGACGAGCACCAGCCGCAGAGTTTTTTCTTTCAGAATAAACAGACGCGCCAGCAACAGGGAGGCAAGATATCCGATGCCTGTACCGACAAAGAACGGTATAGGGATTCCACTGCTTCCCAATACGGAATCGTTAAGGAAACGGTGTACAAGCGGAATCAACAATCCCGGAACGAAGGTGATCAGAATCATATTGATGGCAGGCACCCATCCACGCAACAGCAAAAAGCGATCGAATGAATAAAGCCTGGTCACAATCGGTGCACGGGAAGGCACATATACTCCGGATACCATCAAAACACCTGCTGCTCCGGTAATCACCGATACAGACAATAGATTTTTAAAGGAATAGCTCTGAATAAAGCCCAGACACCCAGAACAATGCCTATAATCATCCCCAGACGTGCCATCCAGGAGAAACTGACATTTCCGGCACTGCGAAGTGTAGCGTTCGTTATGTCAATGGCAAGTGTGATTCCTGCGGTGGTAGCGATTCCGAAAGCCAGTCCCTGTACGGTGCTCAACAAGATAAGTTCCGTGATGTTCGTCACAAAGGCGTATCCTGCCGTTGCTGCCACCATCGTGGCAAAAGAGAACATACATACGTACTTACGCTTATAAGCATCTACGAGATAAGCATGGAACGGACCGATAAGGAACATTCCTAAAGTGAAAAAAAGAAAGATCACTCCTGTCTGTGCCACCGGTACTCCGAGACGGTCTGCCATCTCAACGGAAAGTACCGGAAACAAGATATACAGGGAGATAAACAACAGCAAATTAGCTACGCATATCCGCATAAAATGAACTGTCCACAATTTAACTGCCATATACTGTTTTAATATTGTTCCTTCTCGTTAGGGAAGTCGCAATTCTTCACGTCGGATACGTAACGGCTGATAGCGTCAGTCATCACCGTATACAGGTCTGCATAACGACGTAAGAAGCGCGGACGGAATCCGTTGTTCATTCCAAGCATATCCTGAATGACCAATACTTGTCCGTCAACATGACCACCGGCACCAATACCTATAATAGGTATCGTCAGTTCGGAAGCCACACGTTCTGCAAGAGTAGCCGGTATCTTTTCGAGTACGATGGCAAAGCAGCCTGCCTCTTCGAGAAGATGAGCATCACGAATCAGCTTTTCAGCTTCGCTGTCATCTTTGGCACGTACCGTATAAGTACCGTATTTATTAATGGACTGAGGCATCAGTCCCAAGTGTCCCATCACCGGAATACCCGCGCTGATGATACGTTTCACCGTATCGATGATTTCTTCTCCACCTTCCAGTTTCAAAGCATCGGCATGGCTTTCCTTCATAATGCGGATGGCAGAAGCAAGACCTTCCATTTCGTTACCCTGATAAGATCCGAAAGGCATATCGACTACAACCATAGCGCGTTTTACGCCACGTACCACTGATTTAGCGTGATAAATCATCTGGTCGAGAGTTATAGGCAATGTAGTCACGTTACCTGCCATCACGTTGGAAGCGGAGTCGCCTACCAAAATTACGTCCATTCCCGCACCATCTACGATCTGTGCCATTGTGTAATCATAAGAAGTAAGCATAGATATTTTTTCGCCTCTCTGTTTCATTTCAACCAAGCGATGAGTAGTCACCTTTCTTGTGTCATCTGATATATAACCAGCCATGTCTTTTTAATTTATGATTTATGAATTATGATTTATGTCATTGATGTCTGCGCATTTGGACGCTTTCAAAAATTGCGGCAAAGTTATAACATTTAATTCATAACTGGGAAAGAAAAGCAAAAATCTTCAAATGCTTCGCTTGGATAGTTGGAAGGCATTTGAAAGGATGGGTGGGTCTCACTATTTTTATTTATCTCGGTTATTTTTCTTATTTCATTTATTAATATAATATAAATGAGGTAACTATTTAAAAATAATGCCGTTATTTATGGAGAGATATCATTTTTTCGTATGTCATGCCGGTGAAGTCGTCTATTATATAATGGGCTTTTCCGGTGATGGCTTCGCGTGAGTTGGTGGTGGCAAGTCCGATCACGGTTGCCCCGGAAGTCATGCCGCTTGCAGGCCGTGGAAAGAATCCTCAAAGACGTAGGAGTTTTCGGGGGTGGCTTCAAAGATTTCCATTCCCAGCAGGAAACAGTCGGGAGCGGGTTTTGAACGGGCAAACATTTCTCCTGTCAGGATGCGGTCTACCATTCCTTTAAATTCGGGATGGGCATTGTAGACGTTGGCCATCTTCTCTTCGTTGGAGCTGGTGACTACGGCTATCTTTGCACCGTTCCGACGAAGATCGGCTATGAAGGCTTCTACTCCGGGGATGTATTCGTAGGACATCTTTTTCTCGTAAACATTGAGTTCAGCGCTTATTTCGAGCTGTGCTTCGGGTTTGTCCGCGAAATGCTTTTCATAGATTTGTAATAGCGTCTGTCCCTTGATACGGCGTCCGAAATCTTCTTCATTCAGATATTTCCGTCCTTGCTCGTCCCAAAAAACAGTGTACTGCGTTTCTGTATCCATGATGACACCGTCAAAGTCGAAGAGTGCTGCAATTGTTTTCGTTGTATTCATATTAAACTGTCTTTTTACCTAAATGTTAAACCTTGTGTATCTATCGCCGCAAAGTTCCGAATAATCATCGAATCAGGCAAATAATTCGTACCTTTGCAAAGCTAAAAAAACGTAACATACGTTTTTATCCAACAAAATCTACTGGCGCATGAACAAGAACGACCCGCACATTTTAGGCAAAGCACGTATCGGCAAATTGCTGTTACAATATTCCATTCCTGCGATTATCGGAATGACGATTACTTCTATCTATAACATCATTGACAGTATCTTCATCGGACATGGCGTAGGACCGATGGCTATTGCCGGACTGGCTATCAGCTTCCCGCTGATGAATCTTGTTGTCGCTTTCTGTACACTGGTTTCGGCTGGTGGGTCTACCCTCGCTCTATCCGTCTGGGACAGAAGGATATGAAAGGAGCTACGGAAATTTTGTCACATACGCTGATGCTTTGTATCACAAATTCTCTTTTCTTCGGTATTCTATCTTTTATCTTCCTGGATGATATACTGACTTTTTTCGGAGCCAGCGCCGACACCCTTCCGTATGCACGCAGCTTTATGCAGGTGATTTTGCTGGGAACTCCCATCACTTACACAATGATCGGCTGAACAACGTGATGCGCGCTACCGGATACCCCAAAAAGGCTATGCTTACTTCAATGGTAACGGTGGTGGCTAACATCATCCTCGCTCCTATCTTTATCTTCCACTTCGAATGGGGAATGAGGGGTGCGGCTACGGCAACGGTTATCTCGCAGTTGATCGGTATGGTGTGGGTGGTGAGCCACTTCACCAAGAAAGACAGTACGGTGCATTTTGAAGGGAATATCTGGAAAATGAAACCGAGGATTGTACAAAGTATCTTCGCCATCGGTATGTCTCCATTCCTGATGAATGTGTGTGCGTGTGCCATCGTGATTATCATCAATAACAGTTTGCAAAATTATGGGGGCGATATGGCTATCGGCGCGTATGGCATCATCAATCGGTTGCTGACGCTTTATGTAATGATTGTGTTGGGGCTGACTATGGGGATGCAGCCAATCGTGGGCTACAACTTCGGCGCACAAAAGATAGACCGAGTGAAACAAACGTTGCGACTGGGGATTATCTCCGGGGTAGTGATTACGAGCAGCGGGTTCGTGATTTGTGAGTTTTTCCCTCATGCCGTATCGGCTCTCTTCACCGATAGCGATGAGTTGATTGATTTGGCGGTAGGCGGTATCCGGCTGACTGTGTTGATGTTCCCGTTTGTAGGGGCACAAATTGTAATCGGTAACTTTTTCCAAAGTATCGGCAAGGCAAAAGTCAGTATTTTCCTTTCGCTGACGCGTCAGTTGCTTTATCTTTTGCCTTGCTTATTACTTTTCCCTACTGGTGGGGATTGGAAGGTATCTGGATCAGTATGCCGGTATCGGATGCGCTGGCGTTTATTACGGCCGTTATCAGTCTGATGATTTATATCAAGAAGGTTTCCAAACAGCATCCGGTAGTAGCAGAATAAGGCGGTGTCTGCCCTATTCTGCCATTTATTCTATTCGGCTTATTCTGCTTTAATGCTATTGACCGGATTCTCGTTCGCGATATGCCATGCTTTCAGAACAACACAGATTACAATCAGTAATTGGACGAACAAGGCAGTAGCAGCAAAAAGCAATGGATTCAAATCAATCTGCTCGGCAAATTGGTCGAGCCATGCCTGTCCTGCAAAATAAGAAACGGTAGTGCCTACTAGGATAGAAATCACTGAAACGTATAAAATGTCACGTGTCAGTAATCCGAGGATATGAGATGCTTCGGCTCCATTCACTTTCCGGATAGCTATCTCTTTGCTCCGACGCTGGGTTTCATCGTTCACATAGCCAATCAATCCCATGATAACGATCAGCAGGATAAAGGCGGAAGTGATCCAGACGGAATTGCGGAAGCGGTATACGTCTTTATAGATGTCCTTCACCATATATCCACCAGGATAAACGCAAGGATATATTCGGATAGGTGTTTTCTACAAACTCGTTCAGACGTTTCAGATTCTCGTTATATGGTTCTTTCAAACGGACATCAAAGGCGTGGTTGGCATTTTCATCTCCAATTAGGACAATAGGAGATTGCGACCCATAAAAGCTGTTATTGCGAATGTCACGGAATACGCCTACAATCGTTCCTTGAATGTCATTCACTGTTTTACCTACTGCTCCGTCGGTCCATTTCATCAGACGCACCAGTTCTTCGTTTACCAATAAGTCGTTCTGCTTTTTCAGCGTAGTGCCTTCTATAATCTTAATACCCATTACTTCAGGATAGTTGTAATGGCAGGAGTTGTAATTTAGGGTAGCAATCCGCTTACCGTCATTTCCCATCAGCGCGTGTCCAGTACTCGCCTAACACCCCAATCCATCGCACACGGTCACTCCTTCTACCATCGGCTGGCGGTTCAAATCGTCTTTGATATGCTCTACCGATTCTTTAGGCAACCATGTCTGCGCTTGAGCTAATCCGGGCACGACGATACCCATATCACGGCTCATCAGATGACTGTACTGCAACAGAGTGACCAGCAACAATCCCAAGACGAAAGAAACTCCCGTAAACTGCACAAACAATAACGAACGTTTCCACCCTTTCTTCCCATCTGTATACCGGCGGAATACCTGCGTGACAGGGATACGGGAGAATAATCGTCCCGGTATGCCACCTGCCAGTATGAAGAGAACAAGGATAGTGAGCAACGGTACCCACAACGTTTCCCAAGTGAAAAGTGAGGAAAGACGGACGGAAAGTAAATCTTCAATCAGACCACGCGCATTGATTATCAGTAAGAAACTAAGCAATACGGAAAGAATGACAAGGATTCCCGTCTCTGCCATAAACATTCTGAAAATATGGGTGGAACTGGCTCCATTGCACTTATGTACTCCCACTCCTTTTGCACGACGGCTTAAAGTAGCAATGGATATCAGCATATAGTTCATGATAGCCACAAAGAAGATAGCAAAACCCAAAAATCCGTAAATGACCAAACGCTTTTGTACATCGGGAGAAGCCAGATGACGTTTCACCAATGGAAGGACGCTAAATTCAATTTTCCAGCCATCATACTCTAAATCTGTATATTTCCCGATCACCCGCTGAATGTCAGCATTCACTTTGTCAATGTCCGAAGCATGGCGCAAACGAAGGAAAGCGTAAAAGACATCATTTCCTCTCCAGCCGGCTCCTGCATGATACCCTCCATTCTGATGAACAGATATCACGAAATCATGGGTGAGCATCGTATTTTCCGGTACATCTTTGTAGATCCCACGTATGGTCAGTGTGTTTTGTTTTTCAACAGAAAGCACTTTACCAACAGGCTTTCATCTCCAAACGTCTCACGGGCAAAATGCTCCGAAACAAAAACGCTTCCGGGCATAATCATATCCTTGGGATTGCCTTCCAACACCGGTATGCCGAAAGTCTGAAAGAAACAAGTATCCGCAAAGATGTAATCTGCATCGGGCAACAGTTTATCTTCATAATAAATATTGGCACTTCCCATCGAAAGGACACTACTGGCTACTTCTATTTCTTTCGGCATCTCTTCTGCCAAAGTAGGTGCCACCACATCGAAAACAGTATAGTCATAACCGATCTCTCCATCATCACCTGCGGTTTCGCCTGTACTAAGATTAGTCATCTGACAACGTACGAGTGCCAAGCGTTCCGCCTCCGGATAGCATTTCTCATAGCTTAGTTCGAAGGCTATCTGCGAGAAAAGCAGAATACCGATAGTAAGCCCTAAAGAAAGGGAAATGATTCGTATGATATTCGATCCGCGTTCACGCAATAAGGTACGTATAGTATAATAGATTTGTCTCATGGTTGGTTCTCTGTTTATGCCTTTACACTTGCTACAATACTTCCATCGAATAAATGTACGGTACGATGTGCGAAACTGGCATCGTGCTGTGAGTGGGTCACCATGATAATGGTTGTCCCCTCTCTATTCAGTTCCGTCAACAGATTCATCACTTCCGCTCCGTTCTTTGAGTCAAGGTTACCTGTAGGCTCATCGGCAAGGATGAGTTGAGGATTGGTAACAACCGCGCGGCTATCGCCACCCGTTGTTGTTGTCCGCCGGAAAGCTGTTGAGGAAAATGTTTAGCACGGTGGTTGATATTCATTCTTTTTAGAATGTCTTCCACCATTCGGCGGCGTTCGGAAGATTTAAGACCTAAATAAGTGAGCGGAAGTTCCACATTCTCATAGACGTTCAATTCGTCTATCAGATTAAAGCTCTGGAATACAAAGCCCAGTTTACCTTTACGGACACGGGTACGCTCCTTTTCTTTCAGGCCGGCTACTTCTTTTCCCATCAGCAGATAAGAGCCTTCAGTGGGGTTATCTAATAGGCCGAGGATGTTTAATAAGGTGGATTTCCCACAACCAGACGGTCCCATGATAGCAACAAATTCTCCTTCTTTTACTTCAAGGTTTACATGATTTAATGCGACCGTCTCCACTTCGGTAGTACGGAATACTTTACTAATATTTTCAATCTGTATCATCTTGTTTATTTATGATGTTGTTCTACATAGATTTATTTCCAGTTTTACTATTGACGTTTTTAGTCATGCAGAAAGTATGCCAAACAAGAATAGCTATTCATTTTCAATCATTTATCTTTTCTTAGTTTCCCAAGCATTGTCTAATAATTAGACAGGACCGTCTAATTATTAGACAAATCGATACTGTTCCATATCTCCCATTTATTGTTCAAAGAGTCCTATTTGCCTGTTAGCCGATTGTCCATCCAGATAGAAAACTTTATCTTTGCATTTAGTTTTCTAGACTATAAACAAAATAATTATGATGAGAAAGAGTGTATATGTATTCTTATCGTGCTTTTTACTTTCCGGATGCGGCATGATAGATTACCATCCATACGACGTCCGTATCAGCGGCGAAACAGAGGTCAACGCACATAATATCGAAAGAATAGAGGCAAACTGCAAGGTAAAACGACCATACGCTTTGTGACCATGGGCGACTCACAACGATGGTACGATGAAACGGAAGATTTCGTGAAAGAGATTAATAAACGGAATGATATCGACTTCGTTATTCACGGAGGGGATATGAGTGACTTCGGACTAACCAAAGAGTTTCTCTGGCAAAGGGATATCATGAACGGACTTAACGTGCCTTATGTAACCCTTATCGGAAACCATGATTGCTTGGGGACGGGAGCAGAAACATACAAGGCGGTATTCGGTCCCACCAACTTTTCTTTCATCGCAGGTAATGTGAAATTTGTCTGCCTGAACACCAATGCGCTGGAGTATGACTACTCTGAACCTGTGCCGAACTTTACCTTTATGGAACAAGAGATTACGAGCAGGCTGGACGAGTTTGAAAAGACAGTCATTAGTATGCACGCACGCCCTTACACGGATGTATTCAACGATAATGTGGCTAAAGTATTTCAACATTATATCAGACAATACCCGGGAATACAAGTTTGCACTGCTGCTCACACCCACCATTATCAGGACGATGTGATCTTTGATGATGGAATACATTATGTTACCAGTGATTGTATGGATTACCGTACTTATCTGGTATTTACAATAACCCCGGAAAAATATGAATATGAACTGGTTAAATACTAACTATATCTTGCGCGCAGGAGTATTATCCGTACTTCTGTTACTTCCCGGTCTGATTTCAGCTACTTGTAAAGCAGATACAATCATCAACTCGTACAAGGATGATTCACTCCGTTTCATTATCAAAGATGATTCAATTATCACTTTTCGCACAGGAGATTCTATATTTACGATCATCAGAGCGGACTCTGTATTGCCGGTTGCACCGAAGCAGGTGAAACACAGTCGTTACGATAACCGGATTCACCGTTTCCGCAGTCACTGGGAACGAATTATCCCGACGCACTCCAAAATACAGTATGCCGGAAACATGGGATTGCTTTCTTTCGGTACGGGATGGGATTACGGGAAACGTAATCAGTGGGAAACGGATATATTGCTCGGATTTATACCGAAATATTCGTCAAAGAAGGCCAAAGTAACCATGACGCTCAAGCAGAACTATATGCCTGGAGCATTAATATCGGAAAGGGCTTCTCTACGGAACCTCTTACCTGCGGGCTTTATGTGAATACCGTGTTTGGCGACCAGTTTTGGGTAAATGAGCCGGAACGTTATCCGAAAGGTTACTATGGTTTCTCCAGCAAAGTACGTTTTCATGTTTTCATGGGACAACGGTTGACATACGATATCGATCCGCAACGTAGATTTTTAGCCAAGTCGGTGACTTTTTTCTATGAAATAAGTACGTGCGACCTGTATGTTATCAGTGCAGTAAACAATAGCTATCTCCGTCCCCGTGATTATCTTAGTTTATCATTCGGATTGAAGTTCCAGTGGTTATAAAAGAATTTATGATTTATGATTTATGAATTATGATTTATAACTTACTTTTTCGTAAGTTTGCGCATTGCAAACTTAAACGAAAATGAGTAAATCAGGAACAATCATCATTGTAGACGATAATAAAGGAGTATTGACTGCCTTACAAATCCTTTTGAAAAATTATTTTTCCAAGGTTGTCACACTCTCCTCTCCTGTCACCCTGTCCAGTGTCATAAGGGAAGAAGCCCCGGAAGTAATTCTGCTGGATATGAATTTCACATCAGGCATCAACACCGGCAATGAGGGTTTATTCTGGTTGCATGAAATAAAGAAAGTACGTCCGGAACTTCCGGTCGTACTTTTTACGGCTTATGCCGACATCGAACTGGCTATCCGGGGGATTAAAGAAGGAGCAACCGACTTATCGTCAAGCCTTGGGATAACCAAAAACTGGTGGAAACCCTGCAAGTCGCAGCAGCTTCTACGCACAACGACAAGAAAACGGACGGCAAAGAAGAAACCACCCACTCACCTATGTACTGGGAGAAAGCAAAGTGATGCAACAACTCCGCGCACTGATTGAAAAGGTAGCCATCACTGACGCCAATATCCTGATAACGGGCGAAAACGGAACGGGGAAAGAAATGCTGGCACGAGAGATTCATGTCCTTTCCAACCGCAAATACAAAGAAATGATTGCAGTGGATATGGGAACTATCACAGAGTCTTTATTTGAAAGTGAGCTTTTCGGACACGTTAAAGGTTCTTTCACCGATGCACACACCGACCGGACCGGCAAATTTGAGGCTGCCGATAATAGTACGCTGTTTCTCGATGAAATAGGCAACCTGCCTTACCACCTGCAAGCAAAGCTACTGACCGTCCTCCAACGACGAAGCATTGTGAGAGTGGGAAGCAACACGCCGATTCCCATTCATATCCGACTGATATGCGCAACCAACCGGAATCTGCAAGAAATGGTAGTGAAAGGTGAATTCCGGGAAGATTTGCTCTATCGCATCAATACCATTCATGTAGAGATTCCTCCTTTGCGGGAACGGAAAGAAGATATTATTCCATTGGCCGAAAGGTTCATGGTACGCTTTTGCAAACAATATGACAAGACATTGATGAAGTTCACTCCCGACGCTAAAGATAAATTGAAAGCACACCTTTGGTATGGTAATATCCGTGAACTGGAACACGTGATTGAAAAGGCCGTTATCATCAATGACAGTCCGCTCGTTCCCGCCGAATTGTTCCAATTATCCATTCCACGGACGGAGAGTCAGGAGAAAAGTATTTCTACGCTGGAAGAGATGGAAATGCAGATGATACGGAAAGCGCTCGACACTTGTGCAGGAAACTTATCGGCAGTAGCCGCCCAACTGGGAATAACCAGGCAGACTCTTTATAACAAGATGAAAAAGTTCGGATTATGACAGTGCAGCTTCAACAAGTAGGTGTTCAATATTGGTTCAGAGTCTTACTGACGGCACTTTTCTGTATATCGTCCGTGTGGTTCGGTATACATCAATCATACGGTTGGTTAGGAGGCAGTCTTTGTCTATTGGTTCTTAGCATACTTTGGCAAATCCGCCTTTATCGCCTCCACACCAAACAGGTGCTTTTTATGATTGATGCGCTCGAGAATAATGATAATACATTTCATTTTACCGAAGAAAACGGTACTCCCGAAAGCAAAGAAATAAACCGAGCGCTCAACCGCGTGGGACATATCTTATATAGCGTGAAAGCTGAAACAGCCCAGCAAGAGAAATACTACGAACTGATTCTCGACTTTGTCAGTACAGGATTAGTAGTGCTCAATGACAATGGAGCCGTTTATCAGAAGAACAAAGAAGCACTCCGTATTTTAGGCTGAACGTGTTTACACATATCCGCCAATTGAGTCAGGTGGATGCGCAGCTTATGGAGAAAATAGAGAACTGTCGTCCGGGTGACAAACTACAAGTCATATTTCACAATGAACGGGGAACGATTAACTTATCCATCCGTGTGTCGGAAATCAATGTACGCAAAGAGCATCTGCGCATTCTTGCCCTGAATGATATCAATACCGAACTGGATGAAAAAGAAATAGATTCATGGATCCGGCTGACACGGGTGCTGACACATGAGATTATGAACTCTGTGACTCCCATCACTTCCCTCTGCGATACGCTTCTTTCAATATCAGCGGGTAAAGACGAAGAGGTGAATCACGGATTGCAGACAATCAGTACGACCGGAAAAGGGTTGCTTGCCTTTGTAGAATCATACCGGCAATTCACACGCATACCGACACCGGAACCCTCCTTGTTCTATGTGAAAGCATTCATAGAAAGAATGGTTGAACTTGCCTGTCATCAGCATCCATGCGAACATATTCGTTTCCACACAGAGATTACTCCTGCGGACTTAATCGTATATGCAGATGAGAATCTTATTTCACAGGTAGTTAATCAATCTTTTAAAGAACGCAATTGAGGCAATCGGCAATCAGCCGGATGGGAGAATTGAGTTGAAGACGTCCTGCAATGACATGGAAGAAATATGGATTGAGATAAAGAACAATGGTCCCGAAATCCCAGCGGAAATAGCAGAACATATCTTCATTCCTTTCTTCACCACCAAAGAAGGTGGTAGCGGAATCGGGCTTAGTATCTCCCGCCAAATCATGCGCCTTTCGGGAGGAAGCCTTACATTACTACGGGAGAAAGAGACAACGTTTATTTTAAAATTCAAATAACGATTGATATATGATACCTACACTAGTCAACAATCCGCTATTCCGGGGAATCACTCCGAAAAGACTTCTTGCCGATCTGGAAGAGATCAGTTTTCATACACGTTCTTATAAGAAGGAGAAATCCTGGCGCGACAGGGAGATGTGTGCAACCGTCTTGTCATCCTGACCAAAGGAAGTGTGCGTGGAGAAATGATTGACTATTCGGGACGTCTTATCAAGGTAGAAGATATAACTGCTCCCAGAGCGATTGCCCCTCTGTTCCTGTTCGGTGAGCAGAACCGCTATCCGGTGGAGGTGACTGCCAATGAACCGACAGAGGTGATCGAGCTTCCTAAACCAAGTGTTTTGAGTTTGTTCCGCAAGAACGAGCAGTTTTTGGAAAACTATATGAATCTCTCCGCCAATTATGCACGGACTTTATCAGATAAACTTTCTTCATGTCATTTAAGACCATTCGTCAGAAACTTGCCTCCTACCTGCTCCGCCTGTACAAACAGCAACAACAGACACATATCACCCTCGACCGTTCGCAACAGGAGTTGAGTGATTACTTCGGAGTCTCCCGCCCTTCCCTCGCCCGCGAACTGGCACACATGCAGGAAGACGGACTATTGATAGCAGATCGTAAACATATCACTATTTTACAGAAAGAAGAACTGGTCCGGCTCATCCAATAATGCTCCGATTTAAAAATCATTTATCTAATTGTGAGTATTTGAGATAAAATATTCATTGTTGTAACATTGGTTACAGAATCACCTGAAACCTTTCCTCTACTTTTGCGTTCAATAAATAAACTGTTGGACTAATTAAAAACGTAAAAGTTATGAGTATGTTCTGTTATCAATGTCAAGAAACCGCAATGGGTACGGGGTGTACCTTAAAAGGTGTATGCGGTAAAACTTCCGAAGTGGCTAACCTGCAAGACCTGCTGCTTTTTGTAGTACGTGGAATTGCTGTCTACAACGAACATCTGCGTAAAGAGGGACAGTCTTCCGAACAAGCAGACAAATTTATCTATGATGCTTTGTTCATCACCATCACTAACGCCAATTTTGATAAAGTAGCGATCACCGAAAAAATCAAAGAAGGACTGAAACTGAAAAAGGAACTTGCCGGTAAGGTAAAGATCGAAAATGCTCCTGACGAATGTCTTTGGGATGGAAACGAAGAGGAATTTGAAGAAAAATCAAAAACGGTCGGTGTGCTTCGCACGCCTAACGAGGATATACGCTCACTAAAAGAACTCGTACACTATGGCCTGAAAGGAATGGCTGCCTACGTAGAGCATGCGCATAACCTGGGTTATCAGTCACCGGAGATATTTGCTTTCATGCAGCACGCATTGTCCGAATTGACCCGCAATGATATTACTGTGGAAGAATTGGTTCAATTAACGCTGGAAACAGGAAAACATGGAGTATCGGCAATGGCACAGCTGGACAAGGCAAATACGAGCAGTTACGGTAATCCGGAAATCTCACAAGTGAATCTTGGTGTCCGTAATCATCCGGGTATATTGATAAGCGGACATGATTTAAAAGACCTCGAAGAGTTGCTGGAGCAAACGGAAGGTACAGGGGTAGATGTATATACGCACAGTGAAATGCTGCCTGCGCACTATTATCCTCAACTAAAGAAGTATAAGCATCTGGCAGGAAACTACGGAAATGCCTGGTGGAAACAAAAAGAGGAATTTGAAAGTTTCAACGGTCCGATCCTGTTTACAAGTAACTGTATTGTTCCGCCACGTGCGAATGCCAGCTACAAAGACCGCATTTACATCACAGGAGCCTGCGGTCTGGAAGGCGCGCATTATATCCCCGAACGCAAAGATGGAAAACCGAAAGATTTTTCTGCCCTGATTGCTCATGCTAAACAATGCCAGCCACCCGTAGCCATCGAAAACGGAACACTCATCGGTGGATTCGCTCATGCACAGGTGACGGCTTTAGCGGATAAAGTGGTGGATGCCGTGAAAAGTGGAGCCATCCGTAAGTTCTTTGTAATGGCAGGATGCGACGGACGTATGAAGAGCCGTGAATATTATACGGAATTTGCTCAAAAGCTACCCGGTGATACAGTGATTCTTACGGCAGGTTGCGCCAAGTACAGATACAATAAATTAGCTTTAGGTGATATCAACGGTATTCCGAGAGTATTGGATGCGGGACAATGTAACGACAGTTACTCACTGGCTGTAATCGCTCTAAAACTGAAAGAAATCTTCGGGTTGGACGATGTGAATCAGTTACCTATCGTATACAACATTGCATGGTACGAACAAAAGGCGGTCATTGTTTTATTGGCATTGCTGGCTTTAGGAGTGAAACATATTCATTTAGGACCTACTCTTCCCGCTTTCCTTTCACCGAATGTAAAGAACGTATTGATCGAGCAATTTGGGATCGGAGGTATCAGTACAGTGGATGAAGATATTGTGAAGTTTCTATCATAAATGATAAGGGAACAGAAGGGTATTTTACAGGCAAATTTCCTTCTAAAAGATAGTGACGGTATATGATAAGGATAGTGACGCTATACGGTAATGATACCGTCACTATTTCCATCATATACCGTCACTATCTTTTTTATATATAACCGGGAATCCTGCGTTTATTCTTTCTTCTCGAATACCGGCTTCCTTTTATAGTGATTTCCTTTTTTAATCTTCTTTGGGCAATATCAAATTGAGAACTACTCCTACCAAAGCTGCCAATCCGATACCGGACAAAGAAAAATCACCCAGCTAAAAGCAGCGCCACCAATCCCGACAGTCAGTGTCAAAGACACGATAACGATATTTCTTGTACGGCTCAAATCAATACAGTTATTCACAAGATTACCAATACCCGCACAGGCAATCGTCCCGAAAAGCAACAGCATAATGCCACCCAGTACCGCACTAGGTATGGATCTTAGTAATGCGCTGATTTTACCGATAACGGAGAACAAGATAGCAGAGATGGCAGCTATTCGGACCACTTGCGGATTGGTAATCTTTGTTAATGACATGGCTCCTGTCACTTCCGAATAAGTAGTCACAGGAGGACCACCCAGCAATCCGGCACAGAGACAAGCCAGACCATCACCCAATAAGGTGCGGTGCAATCCCGGGTCTTTCACGAAATCTTTTCCCGTAACCGTATTCACCACATAGACATCACCAATATGCTCTATCACCGGAGCAATAGCTACCGGAATCATAAATAACACCGGCTCCCATGAGAATTTAGGAAAGACAAACTGCGGCAATCCAATCCAAGCGGCATCTCTGACACCGGACAAATCCAAACCATAGAAGAGCCATGCAGCCAGATACCCCACTACAATTCCACAGAAAATAGGTATCAGCTTCAAAAGTCCTTTAGCTTTCATCGAAACAACAACCGCAGTCACCAATGAAAGGAGAGCCAGCACCCAGTTCTCTTTTGCCATATTCACTCCTGTTCCCGCCAATGATAAACCTATCAGAATAATGACAGGTCCTATGACAACAGGAGGAAACAACCGTTCAATCACCCGCACTCCCTGCCATTTGACAAGCGCACTCATCACAAAGTAAACTAATGCAACTCCAACCATGCCGGATAAAGCGCCGGGCAGCCCATAAAGTTCTGTCGCTTTAATGATAGGCGCAATAAATGCGAAACTACTCCCCAAAAAGATAGGAACCTTTCCACGCGTAACGGCATGAAAGATAAGCGTACCAATACCTGCTGTAAACAGAGCTGTCGAAGGATCGAGCCCTACCAATAACGGCACGAGTACCGTAGCTCCGAAAGCCACAAACAAGAATTGTACCCCCACCACCCCTTTCCTCAAAGGTGTAAGATTATTTGAATCCATAAGTATAATGTAGATTAATCTCTGCAAAATTAGTCTTTTTAGACAATTTAACTCCCTTTTTTCACAAAATACATCTAAAAAGGGTTTATTTGTTGTTAATAATGTGTAACTTCGCAC
>ENA-OQIG01000725-OQIG01000725.1-human-gut-metagenome-genome-assembly--contig:-NODE-725-length-17411-cov-2.634691_pt1 | contig 17411 bp, 20 predicted proteins | sample MGYA00242576_ERZ504741 | MGnify/ENA primary metagenome ERZ504741 (study PRJEB26092, sample SAMD00036436) | human gut metagenome | host: Homo sapiens | study: EMG produced TPA metagenomics assembly of... | reverse complement strand
TGAGGCAGCACCTGGCACGGCTGGGACGGAAGTCGCTGTCGTTCTCAAAATCGGTGGAGCTGCATGACAAAGTCATCGGGCATTATCTGAACATAAAACACTATCAATAAGTTGGAGTCATTACCGAGGATTGCTTTGTTCAGATTGACGCGAGACAGATCAGCATGTTCAAAGTTAATTAAATCGAGTTTAGAGAAACTAAGGTCGGCTTTAAATAAATTAACATATGGCGCTATTACTTTATAAAGATTTACCTCAGCCATGTACGCCATATAAAAATTTGAATAGTCAAGAAAGGTATTTTTAATATTGGCTCTATTCATTGCTGCATTGTAGAATTGAACATGCATAGCGGAGCATGCATTTAGAGTTCCGTCGGCCATTTTTATCTGAGCGAAATTTGAGTCATCGAGAATACAATTACCAAAAAGTATTTTTTCCATTATGGCGTAATAAAAATTCGTTTTATACATATTACAGTCCTGGAAAATAGCGTTTTGTAGTCTGCAATCTGCAAAATTCGAATTGGATAAATCTTCATCTTTAATCACGATACCTTTCAGGCTAAGGTGTGAAAAATCGTAACCACCATTTACTGTCTGTGGAATTTCGATAGTATTATTATGGACGGCGACATTATTTATAAAATATACCACCTTAATGGATACTTCCTTTTCTTTACTAAGGTAAACTCTTCTCGTAATTCTATCGTCACATTTATTATTTGCATATAAAGCTATATCTATAAAATGTTTATGTATTTTCCTGTCCGTTTCCTTCGTGATTTTCCTCATGGTAAACTATCATAAATTCTTTTCATTTTCTGAATCAACCTATCACTTTTTCATGATCATCCATCTTGAAAGAGAGAGGGCTTTATTGTCAATTAACGTGTTTTTATGATGTTTGCTGTAATTATATGATTTTGTTTTCTTTGTATGTGATGAACTTGTGAAAGAGTGGTTATCATTAATCTGGCAAAGAGAGAAAAACATATTATTTAAACCATTATAGCGCATAAAATATCCTTATAATTAACAAGAAAGAAAAGGCATATTCTCTGCATTATCATTTTCTACGACTGTCAAAAATCGCTCATTTTTTAATGAGTTTATTTGTTTAATATTTTGGGAAAAGGTGATGCATGCTGGAGAGGAAGAGTATTCCCCGGTCAGCGACCGGGGAAGGGGAGAGATTAATGTGCGCGGCCTTGCTCAACGCCAAAGCCGGTCTGGGAGCGGATAAACTGCGCGCGGAACAGTTCACGCTCGCGCGCCCCTTCCGCTGAGTTATCGGTTGCCGAGAAGAACCAGATGCCGAGGAATGCCACGGTGATAGAGAACAGCGCCGGGTATTCATACGGAAGATGGCTTTTTCGTGACCAAGGATCTGTACCCAAATCGTCGGGCCGAGGATCATCAGTACTACTGCGGTAATCAGCCCCAGCCAGCCACCCATCATCGCGCCACGCGTGGTCAGTTTCGACCAGTACATAGAAAGCAGAATGATCGGGAAGTTACAGCTCGCCGCGATGGCAAACGCCAGCCCCACCATAAAGGCGATGTTCTGATTCTCAAACAGCACGCCGAGGATAATCGCAATCACGCCGAGGATCAGTACGGTGATTTTTGATACCCGCAGCTCTTCACGTTCGGTCGCGCCTTTTTTGAAGACGTTAGCGTACAAGTCATGCGAAACCGCGGATGCGCCCGCCAGCGTCAGACCCGCAACCACCGCGAGGATAGTGGCGAAAGCAACCGCTGAAATAAAACCGAGGAACAGGTTGCCGCCACTGCATTCGCCAGGTGAACGGCCGCCATGTTGTTACCACCAATCAGATGGCCCGCCGCGTCTTTATATTCCGGATTCGCACCAACCAGCATGATCGCGCCGAAGCCGATAATAAAGGTCAGAATATAGAAGTAGCCCATAAACGGTGGCGTAGAACACGCTCTTACGTGCTTCGCGGGCATCGCTGACTGTAAAGAAGCGCATCAGAATGTGCGGCAAGCCCGCCGTACCAAACATCAGTCCCAGACCCAGAGAGAGCGCGGAGATCGGATCTTTCACCAGCCCGCCCGGCTTCATGATGTCGACACCTTTCGGGTGTACCGCCATCGCTTCACTGAACAGATTGTTGAAGCTAAAGCCGACGTGTTTCATCACCATAAAGGCCATAAAGCTGGCACCGAACAGCAACAGAACGGCTTTAATAATTTGTACCCAGGTGGTCGCCAGCATGCCGCCGAACAGGACGTACATCATCATCAGCACACCGACCAGCACCACCGCAATGTGATAGTTAAGGCCAAACAGCAGCTCGATCAGTTTACCTGCGCCTACCATCTGGGCGATAAGGTAAAGCGCCACCACCACCAGAGAACCACAGGCCGAAAGAATACGAATCGGCCCTTGTTTCAGGCGGTAAGAGGCTACATCGGCAAAGGTGTAGCGTCCCAGGTTACGCAGACGTTCGGCAATCAGGAACAAAATGATCGGCCAGCCCACCAGGAAGCCCAGCGAGTAAATTAAGCCGTCATAGCCGGAGGTAAACACCAGCGCGGAGATCCCCAAGAATGAGGCGGCGGACATATAGTCCCCGGCAATTGCCAGCCCGTTCTGGAAGCCAGTGATATTGCCGCCTGCGGTGTAGTAGTCGCTACGAGAACGTACGCGTTTTGATGCCCAGTAGGTAATGCCGAGCGTAAACACGACGAAAATCAGGAACATAATAATCGCCTGCCAGTTCGTTGGCTGGCGCTCTACGGCCCCGCTAATAGCATCCGCGGCGTTAGCTGCGAAAGGGAGTGTGGCGGCAAGCGCCGTCAGAACTCTTTTCATGATGCTTGTACCTCATGCAGGACTTCATTATTAAGACGGTCGAATTCGCCGTTCGCCCGCCAGATGTAGATACCGGTGAGAACAAAGGAGATCACAATCACTCCAACACCAATTGGAATACCGCGTGTGACGCTGGTGTTCGGATTCAGCGGCGTGCCCAGCCAGCCGGGCGCGAAGGCGATCAGTAAAATAAAGCCGATATAAACTGCCAGCATAATAATCGACAGGATGGTGGCAAACCGTTGCCGTTTTTCGACTAACTCCCTGAAATGCGCATTGTCTTCTATCCGCTGATAAATAGTGCCATTCATCACAGATTCTCCAGAGGTAATGTAGGGATTGTTTTAATTCCCGCTCCCTTATGGGAGAAGGTTAACGCTCGGGTAACCCTTGCCGAATGTAGGCGGATAAGGCGTTTACGCCGCATCCGGCAATCAATGCCTGATGCGACGCTGTCGCGTCTTATCAGGCCTACAAACCGTTACCGACTCGCATCGGGCAATTGTGGGTTACGATGGCATCGCGATAGCCTGCTTCTCTTCAAGCAGCTTCTCACTACGCCAGGATCGGCAAGCGTCGAGGTATCGCCCAGGTTGCTGGTATCGCCCGCCGCAATTTTGCGCAGAATACGGCGCATAATTTTGCCGGAGCGGGTTTTAGGCAGGGAGTCGGTCCAGTGCAGCACGTCTGGCGTCGCCAGCGGGCCAATCTCTTTACGCACCCAGTTGCGGACTTCTGCGTACAGTTCTGGTGACGGTTCCTCCCCGTGATTAAGCGTGACGTAGGCGTAGATCGCCTGACCTTTAATATTGTGCGGAATACCTACTACGGCGGCTTCGGCAATCTTCGGATGCGCCACCAGCGCCGACTCAATCTCTGCCGTCCCCAGACGGTGACCGGAGACGTTCAGCACGTCGTCCACACGCCCGGTGATCCAGTAATAGCCATCTTCATCGCGACGCGCGCCGTCGCCGCTGAAATACATATTTTTGAAGGTGGAGAAGTAGGTCTGTTCAAACGTTCGTGATCGCCAAACAGCTACGCGCCTGACCCGGCCAGGAGTCGGTGATTACCAGGCTACCTTCGGTGGCCCCCTCCAGCGGGTTACCTTCGTTATCGACCAGCGCCGGTTGCACGCCGAAGAACGGACGTGTTGCCGAACCGGCTTTCAGCTCGGTAGCGCCAGGCAGCGGGGTGATCATGAAACCGCCGGTTTCGGTCTGCCACCAGGTATCGACCACCGGACATTTCTCGTTGCCGATTTTTTTCCAGTACCACTCCCACGCTTCCGGGTTAATTGGCTCGCCCACGGAACCGAGAATGCGCAGCGACGAACGGTCGGTGCCTTCGATCGCTTTATCGCCTTCCGCCATCAGCGCGCGGATCGCCGTGGGTGCGGTATAGAGAATATTGACCTGATGCTTGTCCACCACCTGCGCCATACGGGCAGGCGTCGGCCAGTTGGGTACGCCTTCAAACATCAGCGTGGTCGCACCGCAGGCCAGCGGGCCGTACAGCAAGTAACTGTGTCCGGTCACCCAGCCCACATCGGCGGTGCACCAGTAGATATCACCCGGATGATAATCAAAGACATATTTAAAGGTCAGCGCCGCGTACACCAGATAACCGCCGGTAGTATGCAGCACACCTTTTGGCTTACCGGTAGAACCGGAGGTGTAGAGAATAAACAGCGGATCTTCGGCGTTCATCTCTTCCGCCTGGTGCTGATCGCTCGCTTGCTCAACCAGGTCGTGCCACCACAGGTCGCGCCCTTCCTGCCAGTCAATTTTCCCGCCAGTACGCTTCAGTACCACCACATGCTCTACGCTGGTGACGTTCGGGTTTTTCAGCGCGTCATCAACGTTTTTCTTCAGCGGAATACTGCGCCCGGCACGCACACCTTCGTCGGAAGTGATCACCAGTCGTGAGTTGGAATCAATAATGCGCCCGGCAACGGCTTCCGGCGAGAAGCCGCCGAAAATCACCGAATGCACCGCGCCAATGCGGGCGCAGGCCAGCATCGCGACCGCGGCTTCCGGCACCATCGGCATATAAATCGCCACCACATCACCTTTTTTAATGCCCAGCTCGAGCAGGGTATTGGCGAAGCGGCAGACGTCGCGGTGCAGCTCTTTATAGCTGATATGTTTGCTCTGGCTGGCGTCGTCGCCTTCCCAGATGATGGCGGTACGATCGCCGTTTTCTTGCAGATGGCGGTCAAGGCAGTTTGCCGCCAGATTCAGCGTGCCGTCCTCGTACCATTTAATGGACACATTACCGGGGGCAAAGGAGGTGTTTTTCACCTTCTGGTAAGGTTTGATCCAGTCAAGAATTTTTCCCTGTTCGCCCCAGAAGGTATCAGGTACGTTAATAGATTGTTGATACATCGCCTCGTACTGCTGAGGGTTTATCAGGCAACGGTCTGCGATGTTGGCAGGAATGGTGTGTTTGTGAATTTGGCTCATGCTTTTGTTCTCCTTGTAGGATGTTAATAATATGTGGCATAAGCGTTAAATGTAGGGGTATTGGCAGTTTTGTTTAGTATTTGGGCGACAGATCACGCAAAAGTAGAATTGTGCAAATAAACGGCAGGGTAATTTTTGAAGGTCACCAACAAAAGTTGATTAATTCTTTGAGGAACATGCAGTTATGCATGCTGTTGAAAAAGAGGAAGATACTGACTAACTCTAAAGTGGTATTTTACATGCACTTACAATTGATTAAAGACAACATTCACAGTGTGGTTATTTGTTACACATAGGGGCGAGCAATGTCATGACAGTGTAGGTGCGGTTACTGTCGTGAAAAACAATAAAAACCGCCATTGCAACAATGGCGCAATTCGGATGAAGCCCCTATGACAAGGATAAAAATAAACGCACGCCGTATCTTCAGCTTATTGATTCCTTTTTTCTTTTTCACTTCTGTTCACGCTGAACAAACGGCAGCTCCCGCAAAACCTGTAACTGTGGAAGCGAAGAATGAAACCTTTGCCCCGCAGCATCCCGATCAATATCTCTCCTGGAAAGCCACCTCGGAACAGTCAGAGCGTGTTGACGCCCTGGCGGAAGATCCACGGCTGGTGATCCTGTGGGCGGGGTATCCCTTCTCGCGCGATTACAACAAGCCGCGTGGACATGCCTTTGCTGTGACCGATGTGCGTGAAACCCTGCGTACCGGTGCGCCGAAAAACGCTGAAGATGGTCCGCTACCGATGGCATGCTGGAGTTGTAAAAGCCCGGATGTGGCGCGTCTGATCCAGACAGACGGCGAAGATGGCTACTTCCACGGAAAATGGGCGCGCGGCGGCCCGGAAATCGTCAACAACTTAGGTTGTGCCGACTGCCATAACACCGCCTCACCAGAGTTCGCCAAAGGCAAACCGGAGTTAACCCTTTCCCGTCCGTATGCGGCTCGCGCGATGGAAGCCATTGGTAAACCTTTTGAGAAAGCCGGACGTTTCGACCAGCAATCGATGGTTTGCGGTCAGTGCCATGTGGAGTATTACTTCGACGGCAAAAACAAAGCGGTTAAATTCCCGTGGGATGACGGCATGAAAGTCGAAAATATGGAGCAGTATTACGACAAAATTGCCTTCTCTGACTGGACTAACTCCCTGTCGAAAACGCCAATGCTGAAAGCGCAGCACCCGGAATATGAAACCTGGACAGCGGGCATTCACGGTAAAAACAACGTGACCTGTATCGACTGCCATATGCCAAAAGTGCAGAACGCCGAAGGCAAACTCTACACCGACCATAAAATTGGTAATCCGTTTGATAACTTCGCCCAGACTTGTGCGAACTGCCATACCCAGGACAAAGCTGCCTTGCAAAAAGTGGTCGCGGAACGTAAGCAGTCGATTAACGACTGAAAATCAAGGTTGAAGATCAACTGGTTCACGCTCACTTCGAAGCGAAAGCAGCGCTGGATGCAGGCGCGACGGAAGCTGAAATGAAGCCAATTCAGGACGATATCCGTCATGCCCAGTGGCGCTGGGATCTGGCGATCGCTTCCCACGGCATTCATATGCACGCACCGGAAGAAGGTTTACGGATGCTCGGTACGGCGATGGATAAAGCGGCGGATGCACGCACCAAACTGGCGCGCCTGCTGGCGACCAAAGGCATCACCCATGAAATCCAGATCCCGGATATCTCAACCAAAGAGAAAGCCCAGCAGGCCATTGGCCTGAACATGGAACAAATCAAGGCCGAGAAGCAGGACTTCATCAAAACGGTGATCCCGCAGTGGGAAGAACAGGCACGTAAAAACGGTCTGTTAAGCCAATAACCCCGTTCCGCCTCGCAAGGGGCGGAAAACACAATGGAGTGAATATGAGCGTATTACGTTCGTTATTAACTGCTGGGGTGCTGGCGTCGGGCCTGTTGTGGAGCCTGAACGGAATTACCGCTACCCCTGCGACGCAGGCATCTGGTGATCGCTACGAAGTTACCCAGCAGCGTAACCCGGATGCCGCCTGTCTGGACTGTCATAAGCCAGATACCGAAGGTATGCATGGCAAACATGCTTCCGTTATCAACCCGAATAACAAACTGCTGGTCACCTGCACCAACTGTCACGGCCAGCCATCACCGCAACACCGCGAAGGGGTGAAAGATGTGATGCGCTTTAACGAGCCGATGTACAAGGTTGGAGAGCAGAACAGCGTCTGTATGTCCTGTCATCTGCCGGAACAGTTGCAAAAAGCGTTCTGGCCGCACGATGTCCACGCAACCAAAGTGGCGTGCGCCAGCTGCCATTCCCTGCATCCACAGCAAGATACGATGCAGACGTTAAGTGACAAAGGACGGATTAAGATTTGCGTCGATTGCCACAGCGATCAGCGCACCAATCCGAACTTTAACCCGGCGTCTGTTCCGTTGCTTAAGGAGCAGCCATGACCTGGTCTCGTCGCCAGTTTCTCACCGGCGTCGGCGTGCTTGCAGCCGTCAGCGGCACCGCAGGACGCGTGGTGGCGAAAACGTTGAATATCAATGGGGTGCGTTACGGCATGGTGCATGACGAGTCGTTATGCATCGGCTGTACCGCCTGTATGGATGCTTGTCGGGAAGTGAACAAGGTGCCGGAAGGCGTCTCGCGCCTGACAATTATTCGTAGCGAGCCACAGGGCGAATTTCCTGATGTGAAATATCGCTTCTTCCGTAAGTCTTGCCAGCACTGCGATCATGCGCCGTGCGTTGACGTCTGCCCGACCGGTGCGTCTTTTCGCGATGCTGCCAGTGGGATTGTCGATGTTAATCCGGATCTCTGCGTCGGTTGTCAGTACTGCATCGCCGCCTGTCCGTACCGCGTGCGCTTTATCCATCCGGTCACGAAGACGGCGGACAAATGCGATTTCTGCCGTAAGACCAATTTGCAGGCCGGTAAGCTGCCCGCGTGCGTTGAGGCTTGCCCGACCAAGGCGCTGACGTTTGGCAATCTGGACGATCCTAACAGTGAGATTTCGCAACTGCTGCGCCAGAAGCCTACTTACCGCTACAAGCTGGCGCTGGGAACCAAACCGAAGCTGTACCGCGTACCGTTTAAATACGGGGAGGTGAGCCAATGACGCAGACTTCCGCATTTCATTTTGAATCACTGGTGTGGGACTGGCCGATTGCCATCTACCTGTTTTTGATTGGTATTTCTGCCGGTCTGGTGACGCTGGCCGTGCTGTTACGTCGCTTCTACCCGCAGGCGGGCGGTGCAGACAGTACGTTGCTGCGCACCACGCTGATTGTCGGGCCGGGCGCGGTGATCCTCGGTCTGTTGATCCTCGTCTTCCACCTGACAAGACCGTGGACCTTCTGGAAGCTGATGTTCCACTACAGTTTTACCTCGGTGATGTCGATGGGGGTGATGCTGTTTCAGCTCTACATGGTGGTGCTGGTGCTGTGGCTGGCGAAAATCTTTGAACATGATTTGCTTGCCCTGCAACAACGCTGGTTGCCGAAGCTGGGGATCGTGCAAAAGGTCTTGAGCCTGCTGACGCCCGTTCATCGCGGACTGGAAACATTGATGCTGGTGCTGGCGGTGCTGCTGGGGGCTTATACCGGCTTTCTGCTATCGGCGCTGAAATCGTATCCGTTCCTCAATAACCCGATCCTGCCGGTGTTGTTCCTCTTCTCCGGCATCTCGTCCGGTGCGGCGGTGGCGCTGATCGCCATGGCGATACGCCAACGCAGTAACCCGCATTCCACGGAAGCGCACTTTGTACACCGGATGGAAATCCCTGTGGTATGGGGCGAAATCTTCCTGCTGGTGGCGTTTTTTGTCGGACTGGTCCTGGGCGATGACGGTAAAGTGCGTGCGCTGGTGGCGGCATTGGGCGGCGGTTTCTGGACGTGGTGGTTCTGGCTTGGTGTCGCCGGGCTGGGGCTGATTGTGCCAATGTTGCTCAAACCGTGGGTCAATCGCAGTTCCGGCATTCCTGCTGTGCTGGCGGCGTGTGGGGCCAGCCTGGTCGGCGTGTTGATGTTGCGATTTTTCATTCTCTACGCCGGGCAGTTAACGGTGGCGTAAGCCAGAACAGAGGTGGTTTCTGGACGTATTCCTTCCTGAAGTCGGTTTTCTGGCGTTGTTGTTAAGTCTCGGGGTCAACGTGTTGACCCCGTTGACGGCCTTTGCGGGAGTGCGGTTGCGCTGGGCTGCCATGATGCGACTCACTTGCATCGGCATTCTGGCGCAGTTCGCGCTCCTGCTGCTCGCCTTTGGCGTACTGACGTACTGTTTTCTCATCAGCGATTTCTCGGTCATTTATGTCGCGCAACATAGCTACAGCCTGCTGTCGTGGGAACTCAAACTGGCGGCGGTATGGGGTGGTCATGAAGGTTCGCTGTTGCTTTGGGTGCTGCTGCTTTCCGCCTGGAGCGCGCTGTTTGCCTGGCATTATCGGCAGCAAACCGATCCGCTATTTCCGCTGACGCTAGCCGTTTTATCTCTCATGCTCGCCGCACTGCTACTGTTTGTGGTGCTGTGGTCCGATCCCTTCGTGCGGATATTTCCGCCAGCAATCGAAGGCCGCGATCTCAATCCGATGCTGCAACATCCCGGTCTTATCTTTCATCCACCGCTGCTTTATCTCGGCTATGGCGGTTTGATGGTGGCGGCGAGCGTGGCGCTGGGGAGTTTACTGCGCGGCGAGTTTGATGCGGCCTGCGCCCGAATTTGCTGGCGCTGGGCACTACCTGGCTGGAGCGCATTAACGGCGGGGATCATCCTCGGTTCCTGGTGGGCCTATTGCGAACTGGGCTGGGGCGGCTGGTGGTTCTGGGATCCGGTGGAAAACGCCTCTTTATTACCCTGGCTTTCTGCCACTGCGCTGCTGCACAGTTTGTCCCTGACACGTCAGCGGGGGATTTTCCGCCACTGGGCGCTGCTGCTGGCGATAGTTACTTTGATGCTGTCGCTGCTGGGCACCTTAATTGTCCGTTCTGGCATTCTGGTTTCGGTTCATGCGTTCGCACTGGATAACGTCCGCGCCGTGCCGTTGTTCAGCCTGTTTGCACTGATTAGCCTTGCGTCTCTGGCTCTGTATAGCTGGCGAGCGCGGGACGGTGGCCCGGCGGTGCGTTTTTTCGGTGTTATCACGGGAAATGTTAATCCTCGCTACGCTGTTGCTGTTTTGCGCAGTGCTACTGATCGTGCTGGTGGGAACGCTTTATCCGATGATTTACGGTCTGCTGGGCTGGGGACGCCTCTCCGTTGGCGCGCCGTATTTTAACCGCGCGACGTTACCGTTTGGTCTGTTGATGCTGGTGGTGATTGTGCTGGCGACGTTTGTCTCTGGCAAACGCGTGCAGCTTCCGGCGCTGGTAGCTCATGCTGGCGTGCTGTTATTTGCCGCGGGGATCGTGGTTTCCAGCGTCAGTCGTCAGGAGATCAGCCTGAATTTACAGCCGGGTCAGCAGGTGACGCTGGCAGGATACACCTTCCGTTTTGAGCGACTCGATCTGCAAGCCAGAGGCAATTACACCAGCGAAAAAGCGATAGTGGCACTGTTTGACCATCAGCAACGCATTGGTGAATTAACGCCGGAGCGGCGTTTTATGAAGCACGTCGTCAGCAAATGATGGAACCGTCAATTTGCTGGAACGGCATCCATGACTGGTATGCGGTCATGGGTGAAAAAACCGGAGCGGATCGTTACGCTTTTCGTTTGTATGTACAAAGCGGTGTGCGCTGGATCTGGGGGGAGGATTGTTGATGATTGCGGGCGCATTGTTAAGCGGATGGCGGGGAGGAAGCGCGATGAATAAAGGGCTTCTCATTTTGCTGCTGCTATTTACCTGTTTTGCGCGCGCTCAGGTTGTAGACACCTGGCAATTCGCCACTCCGCAACAACAGCAACAGGCGTTAAATATTGCCAGCCAGTTACGTTGTCCGCAGTGCCAGAATCAAAACTTACTGGAATCCAACGCGCCGGTGGCAGTCAGTATGCGCCATCAGGTTTACAGCATGGTGGCAGAGGGGAAGAACGAAGTCGAAATCATTGGCTGGATGACCGAACGCTACGGAGATTTTGTTCGCTATAACCCACCGTTAACGGGTCAGACGCTGGTGTTATGGCGCTGCCAGTGGTGTTGTTACTGCTGATGGCACTGATCCTCTGGCGAGTGAGGGCGAAGCGATGAAACAGCCCAAAATACCGGTGAAAATGCTGACAACACTCACGATATTGATGGTATTTCTCTGTGTCGGCAGTTATCTGTTAAGCCCAAAATGGCAGGCGGTACGTGCGGAGTATCAGCGTCAGCGCGATCCGCTACATCAGTTTGCCAGCCAGCAAACCCCGGAAGCGCAGCTTCAGGCATTACAGGATAAAATCCGCGCTAATCCACAAAACAGCGAACAGTGGGCGTTAATGGGCGAGTACTATCTGTGGCAAAACGATTACAGTAATTCGCTGCTGGCGTATCGTCAGGCGTTGCAACTACGTGGTGAGAACGCTGAACTGTATGCGGCGCTGGCGACGGTGCTTTATTACCAGGCCAGCCAGCATATGACAGCCCAGACTCGCGCAATGATCGACAAAGCCCTCGCGCTGGACTCTAACGAAATCACCGCTCTGATGCTGCTGGCTTCCGATGCGTTTATGCAGGCGAATTACGCGCAAGCCATCGAACTATGGCAAAAAGTGATGGATCTCAACTCACCCCGGATCAACCGGACACAGCTGGTCGAGTCGATTAATATGGCGAAATTGTTGCAGCGGAGATCAGATTAATCATCTGGTGATGAAGATTATGTTATTGAGCTGCATAAAAAATAATCGAATGAACATATGTCAAAAATAATCACCAATCAGTATTATTGCAGATTAAACAAATAAAAATCTTTCCATAACAAATGGTTATTCATTAATCCTGCCATAAACTCGCGTTATTATGCATTAATGCAGCGAAAAGCTCTGTTGTTAAAGGGTTGCGCAACATACCGCGCAAATGATACTGATCATAAGCGTTAAAAAAATCTACAAACCAACGCAACACAATTCATGCCCTGGCAGTATGTCACGTTCTCGCGTTTCTGAACGGGGAACGGCGCTCCATTGAGGAAGTTATTCTGATGAAAAATATAAAATTCAGCCTGGCCTGGCAGATTCTGTTTGCTATGGTGCTGGGCATTCTCCTGGGAAGCTACCTGCACTACCATAGCGACAGCCGCGACTGGCTGGTCGTCAATTTGCTCTCTCCGGCGGGTGATATCTTCATCCATTTGATCAAATGATTGTTGTGCCGATTGTGATCTCCACGCTGGTGGTGGGTATCGCGGGTGTTGGTGATGCCAAACAGCTCGGGCGTATTGGCGCGAAAACCATTATCTACTTCGAGGTGATCACCACCGTTGCCATCATTTTGGGGATCACTCTGGCGAACGTCTTCCAGCCGGTGCCGGGGTGGATATGTCGCAGCTGGCGACCGTCGATATCTCGAAATATCAGAGCACTACGGAAGCGGTACAAAGCAGTTCCCACGGCATTATGGGCACGATTTTGTCGCTGGTGCCGACGAACATTGTGGCGTCGATGGCGAAAGGCGAAATGCTGCCGATCATCTTCTTCTCGGTGCTGTTTGGCCTGGGGCTTTCCTCCCTGCCCGCGACGCATCGTGAACCGCTGGTGACCGTGTTCCGCTCCATTTCTGAAACCATGTTTAAAGTGACTCACATGGTGATGCGTTATGCACCGGTGGGTGTGTTTGCGCTGATTGCGGTGACGGTGGCTAACTTTGGTTTCTCTTCTCTGTGGCCACTGGCGAAACTGGTGCTGCTGGTGCATTTCGCCATTCTGTTCTTCGCGCTGGTAGTGCTGGGAATTGTGGCGCGCCTGTGCGGGTTAAGCGTCTGGATCCTGATTCGTATTCTGAAAGATGAGCTGATTCTGGCGTACTCCACTGCCAGCTCTGAAAGCGTACTGCCGCGAATTATTGAGAAGATGGAAGCCTACGGAGCACCGGCGTCGATCACCAGCTTCGTGGTGCCGACCGGTTACTCTTTTAACCTTGATGGTTCGACGCTGTATCAAAGTATTGCCGCTATTTTCATCGCTCAGCTGTATGGCATTGACCTGTCCATCTGGCAGGAAATCATTCTGGTGCTGACGCTGATGGTGACCTCGAAAGGGATTGCTGGCGTGCCGGGAGTGTCGTTTGTGGTGTTGCTGGCAACGCTGGGTAGCGTAGGTATTCCGCTGGAAGGTCTGGCGTTTATTGCCGGTGTTGACCGTATCCTCGACATGGCGCGTACTGCGCTGAACGTTGTGGGTAATGCGCTGGCGGTGCTGGTGATTGCCAAGTGGGAACACAAATTTGACCGCAAAAAGGCGCTGGCTTATGAGCGTGAAGTGCTGGGTAAATTTGATAAAACTGCGGATCAATAATTGAAGATTGCCGGGGATATCCACCCGGCAATGTGTGGATGCCTGATGCGACGCTGGTGCGTCTTATCAGGCCTACGCCAGACAGCGCAATAGCCTGATTTAGCGTGATTTTGTAGGTCGGATAAGGCGTTTATGCCGCATCCGACATCAACGCCTGATGCGACGCTTAACGCGTCTTATCAGGCCTACGCCAGACAGCGCAATAGCCTGATTTAGCGTGATTTTGTAGGTCGGATAAGGCGTTTACGCCGCATCCGACATCAATGCCTGATGCGACGCTTGCCGCGTCTTATCAGGCCTATCTTAACCGTTGGTTAATTTTTCAAACTCTTCACACCCGGTATCAAACCCTTCCATACAGCTCAGGTTCAACCAGTGCAGCGCCTTTTGCTTGTTCTTCTCGATAAAACCTTCTTCACCGTTTAAGAACATCATTCCCGCCCAGTACTCGGAATAACCGGTTCGGGAAATTGCAGAGCTGCGTTTGAAATACCAGGTTGCCTTGTCATCGTCGGCCTTAATGCCCACGCCGTTGGCGTAAATCAAACCAAGCAGCATTTGGGCATCGACGGCAGAGTCGTTCTCCAGATCTTCCGAGGCGTTTTCTAACAGCGAAATCGCCTTTGGATAATCCGGTTTACCCGCTTGAGTATTTACCAGAATATGCGCCAGCGTTACTTCACCTTCTTTACTGCCCGCTTGCGCCGCTTTCTCTGCAAGAACTTTTGCTTGTGGATAGTCCAGACTGACCGGATTGGTGATTTTGATCTGCGCCAACAGCGCGCAGGCATCAGCATCACCGCTGTCGGCGGCTTTCTGTGCCCAATATTCGGCTTTGCTCAAATCGCCGGAGCTAAACCAGCTGTCGGCAAGAAAATATTGTGCGCGTCGGTCCCCGGCTCTGCTGCCTTTAAATACTGGCTGCCAGGCTCGGAGTCGTTGGCGTGGGCAAAGAATGTCAAAAACAACATCAATGCGATAATTTTTTTCATTTTGATAATACGATTGGGTAGGGAGTAACCAGTATAAAGAGTTCGAATGGATAAAAAAACAGCCTCCGAAAGGAGGCTGTAGAAAGGACTGTATTACGCCAGTGCCGCTTCGCGCAGGCGAGTTTTCAACTTGTTGTACTCGTCAATCACGTACTGCTCGGCGGCGCGCTGATCGGCGATCGGCTCGACGCGAACGGCGCAGTATTTGTACTCCGGCGTTTTCGTAATCGGGCTTAAGTTTTCGGTAACCAGCTCGTTACAGGCACCAATCCACCACTGGTAGGTCATGTAAATCGCCCCTTTGTTCGGACGATCGCTGACCTGCGCACGGGTGATAATTTTGCCTTTACGCGAGTGCACCCAAACCAATGCCTCATCTTCAATACCCAGACGTTTGGCGTCTTCGGTATTGATTTGTGCGTAGCCAGGTTCATCAGCCAGCGCCGCCAGTGCCGCACAGTTACCGGTCATCGAACGGCAAGAGTAGTGACCAACTTCACGCACCGTTGACAGTACCATCGGGTACTCGTCGGTGAGTTTGTCGATTGGCGCTACCCAGTCGCAGGTGAAGAACTGCGCCAGACCGTTCGGGGTATCAAACTTCTCTTTAAACAGATAAGAAGTCCCCTGATCGGCATCTGAAGTATCGCGGCAAGGCCACTGAATGAAGCCCAGTTCGCCCATTTTCTCGTAAGTCGCACCGTAGAAATCCGGGCACAGATGACGCAACTCATCCAGATCTCCTGGGTGTTGTTGTAGTGCATCGGATAACCCATACGGGTGGCGATTTCACTGATGATTTGCCAGTCCGTTTTCAGATCCCATTTCGGTTCAACCGCCTTGAAGAAACGCTGGAAGCCACGGTCAGCCGCAGTAAACACGCCTTCATGCTCGCCCCACGACGTTGACGGTAAAATAACATCCGCCGCCGACGCGGTTTTGGTCATAAAGATGTCCTGAACGATAACCAGTTCCAGATCTTCAAAGGCTTTACGTACTGCCGACAGCTCCGCGTCAGTTTGCAGCGGATCTTCGCCCATAATGTACGCGGCACGCACTTCGCCATGCGCTGCGCGGTGCGGTAGCTCGCTGATGCGATAGCCGGTATGCGCTGGCAGGCTTTCCACGCCCCAGGCTTTGGCGAATTTCTCGCGGTTAGCCGGATCTTTCACGTACTGGTATCCCGATACGTATCCGGCAGCGCGCCCATATCGCAGGCACCCTGTACGTTGTTCTGACCACGAACCGGGTTAACACCCGCATGTGGCTTACCGAGGTTACCGGTCAGCATCGCGAGGCTGGTCAGAGAACGCACGGTTTCCACGCCCTGGTAGAACTGGGTTACACCCATGCCCCACAGGATGGCGGCGCTTTTCGCCTGGGCATACATCCGTGCCGCCTGACGAATCTCACTGGCGCTGACGCCGGTGATATCTTCAACCGACTCCGGCGTGTAGCCTTCAACGATTTTACGATACTCTTCAAAGCCTTCTGTACGGGAAGCGATGAATGCTTTGTCGTACAAATTTTCTTCAATAATGACATGGCCCATCGCATTCAACAGCGCGATGTTCGAGCCGTTTTTCAGTGCAATGTGCATGTCAGCAATGCGCGCGGTTCAATTTTGCGCGGATCGCAGACGATAATTTTCGCCCCGTTACGTTTAGCGTTAATTACGTGATTCGCTACGATTGGGTGGGAATCCGCCGGGTTGTACCCGAAAACGAACACTAAATCGGTATTATCAATTTCGTTAATAGCATTGCTCATTGCGCCATTACCGACCGATTGGTGCAGACCTGCAACCGATGGGCCGTGTCAGACACGAGCGCAGCAGTCAACGTTATTGGTACCAATAACGGCGCGCGCAAATTTTTGCATTACATAGTTGGTTTCGTTACCCGTACCACGCGAGGAGCCGGTCGTCTGGATGGCATCCGGACCGTACTTCTCTTTGATGGCGCTCAGGCGCTCGGCAACGTAATTCAGTGCCTCATCCCAGGAAACAGGTTCGAGTTTGCCGCCACGCTGGCGACGGATCATGGGGGTTTTCAGGCGCGGGGTCAGGATCTGGGTATCGTTAATGAAATCCCAGCCATAATAACCCTTCAGACACAGGGTACCATAGTTGGTTTTCCCCTGCGCTGCCTCCGCCCGGACGATTTTGCCGTTATCGACGACCAGGTTGATTTTGCAACCTGATGCGCAATAGGGGCAAACCGTGACGACTTTTTTCATCGGTCTCGCTCCAGTTAATCAAATCACGCATACGCGCTCTCGACTACAGTATGCATCTTTTATGCCACATTTTATTTGGGGTCATTCCCTGATATTACGGGCACTATTTATTCAAAACTCTGACGAAAAACAGGCTGTCGTCAGTTTTGACGTGACGAAACGAAATACCGCGTGACAGCCATCACGCGGCAGACATTTTATTTTTCTCGACGACGGGACTTGCCTGATACCCGCCGCCCAGCGATTTCATCAACTGAATGCTTTGGATCACCCGGCGGCTGTCCAGCATCAGTAATGACATCTCCTCGGCAAGCACTGGCAACCGGGCTTCGGTGGCCTGTAAGCGGCTGGTTAAGCCGCGCTGATAGGCGGCCTCGGCTGCGCGCTGGGTGAAGCGCGTTGCTTCTACGCGTTCAGCCTGCATCTCTCGCTCGTCGTTGAGCGTTTGCAGACGTGTG
>ENA-OQIG01000724-OQIG01000724.1-human-gut-metagenome-genome-assembly--contig:-NODE-724-length-17413-cov-3.490050_pt1 | contig 17413 bp, 17 predicted proteins | sample MGYA00242576_ERZ504741 | MGnify/ENA primary metagenome ERZ504741 (study PRJEB26092, sample SAMD00036436) | human gut metagenome | host: Homo sapiens | study: EMG produced TPA metagenomics assembly of... | reverse complement strand
TTTCGTCCAAACTTATTGCCATATTTTATCACCCTCCAATTCACCCATAAGGCTGAATTAGAGCAATATGATCATCTTATTTTCATCAGCCAATTTGCTCATCAAGCCATGTGTAAGGAGCTGCCCCAAAAAGCTAATAATGCTAGAATTTATGCAATGGGGACCAGATCATAAGTTTTATGAACGCCTAGCCCCCATACTTAATTTCCAAAGACAATATGAGAACATCATATTCATTAGTAATGGTAAAACCCGACGTGACCACGAGACATTAGTGAGTGCTGCTGAGAAGACAGCAAGCCATACAATTATCGTTAGTGACAACCAAAGTATTCCTACAAATTACAAAGAAGGCAAATATACTCAAATCCATATTCAAGAGAAACCCGATGACACTAGAATGGTGCCCTTACTCAATAGCTGTTCCGTTTTAGTTATTCCAACTCCCCCATATGAGCATCCACTTGCAGCTATAGGAATGACTAGTTTTGTCGATGCATTAGCCTTGGGTATGCCTATTATCGCAGCTGATAATACAGCATACAGAGATATTATCATTGAGAACAACATGGGAAAGATCTACAAAGCAGGGGATGTTGATGATTTAGCAAATGCCATGAATTATTTTAAAAAATCACCAGAAAGAATTGTTGAATGTGGAAAAAATGCATGGCTATTTGGCAAAAAGAATGACATAAATCATTTCGGACAAAAACTACGTAAGTTATTTGAATCATGAAAAATAATATCAAAATAGCTTATTGCATTCCGTCTTTATACTATCCAAGTGGTATGGAACGGGTTTTAACATTAAAGGCCAATTACTTTACTGAGTTCTTTGGCTATGAGATACATATCATTTTAACGGATGAAGAAAATAGACCTCCATACTATGAGTTGCATCCCAATATTACAATCCATCAACTTGGAATCAATTACGATCATCTATATGGAACACCTATCTATAGGCGCATCTTAGAATACTTTAAAAAACAGAGAGTCTTTCGAAGACGCTTGAACGAATGTCTAAATGAAATAAAACCCAACATTACAATATCATTATTGAGACGAGATATTAATTTTATCAATAAGATGACAGACGGAAGCATAAAATTAGGGGAGATACATTTTAATAAATCAAACTATCGCGAATTTAATCCTCCTGGACTTCCCAACTTTATAAAAAAATTAATCAAACGTTTTTGGATGAAACAACTTATATGTAAGTTACGTTCATTAGAGCGGTTTATTGTTCTTAGCCATGAAGATGCAACAGAGTGGACAGAATTAAATAATGTAACCGTTATTCACAACCCTCTTTCATTTATTCCAGAGTCACATTCTGACTGCAGCAGAAAACAAGTGATTGCAGTTGGAAGATATATGCCACAAAAAGGATTTGATCGTCTAATATCTGCATGGAAAATTGTATCCCAAAAACATCCGGACTGGATATTGCGCATATATGGTGATGGTATGCGCGAAAAACTCCAAAAACAAATTGATACGTTAGATATTGGCAAAACCTGTATATTAGAACACAGTGTACGGAATATCATAGAGAAATATTGTGAAAGTTCTATATTTGTTCTATCTTCACGTTTCGAAGGATTTGGAATGGTCATCACAGAAGCAATGGTATGTGGAGTACCTCCTATAGCATTTGCTTGTCCATGTGGACCACGTGATATCATTGAAAATAATATTGATGGTATATTAGTAAAAAATGGAGATATAATAGGATTAGCAGATAAAATCTGTTTCCTTATGGAGAATGAGAGTGTACGTAAAGAAATGGGAATTCGTGCACGCCACAACGTAGAACGCTTCAAAATAGAAAACATAGCACTTCAATGGAAAAACTTATTTGAATCAGTTACTAATTAAAAGAAAAATATTATGAAATGGTACACAAAATATTTACAAGTATACGAGAAGCCTTTTTCTGAAGCTCCACAAGAGATCGTTGAAGAAGTTCGAAATAAACTGAAATTACTACAATCTGACAATCCGCTTGTAACAGTCTCTCTTATAGGATATAATGAAGAAAAACATCTACTAGCGAGTTTATGGTCTCTGAGTGAAATGAAATGTAAATATCCAATAGAAATTATTGGTACAGATAACGATTCCAAAGACCAAACAGCAACAATCTATGAAGCAACCGGCATTCCATATGTAATAGAGCATCAACATAGTTGTGGACATGCTCGCCTCTGCGGATTAAAGCGTGCCAAAGGAAAATATCACATTAATATTGACTCCGACACTATGTATCCCCCACATTATGTTGAAACAATGGTTGATGCATTAGAACGTCCTGGAATTGTAGCAGTAAGTTCATTATGGAGCTATATTCCCGATAAAGAACATTCGTGGGTCGGATTAAAAATATATGAATTCATTAGAGACATCCATTTATGGATACAATCGATCAAACGTCCTGAATTAAGTGTACGAGGACTGGTATTTGCATACCGTACAGATTACGCTCGTCAAGTGGGTATCCGCACAGATATTAGACGGGGGGAGGATGGCTCTTTAGCTTTACGACTCAAAGAATACGGAAATATATATTTTATACGCAAAAGAAAGGCACGTGCAGTCACGGGATATGTACCATCAGCGCTGACGGCTCGTTATTCAACAGTTTTAAGGTACGGGCTATTTACGCCCTCAAAAATATAGGTAGAGTATTTACGCGAAAGAAAGAATATAAGGATGAAGATGATAATTTAATAAAATCATGAAAGAAATATTCGAGAAATTACATCGTCCAATTAACCCGCTGGGTATATCACTGAAATAGATGGATTCCGTTTCTTTGCTATCTTTACAGTCTGCCTGTTGCATCTCAATAATTTTTTTGGCAGAAGTATCGGATATGATTATTACCAAGGAGTCAAAGATATCAATTCATGGAGTTGGTTCATTAATCGATGTGGTTTAGGTGTTGAGCTTTTTTTTGCAATTAGTGGATTTGTCATAGCATTACCTTTTTTCCGTCATTATTTAGAAGGCAGTAAAAAACCTTCTTTAAAACAATATTTCTATAGAAGGTTAACTCGCTTAGAAGTACCTTTTATTTTATCATGTGTCATCATATATTTGGCATATGCCATAACTTCTCAAACAAATATACTTGCGGATATAAACCATTTATTCGCATCAATAACCTATACGCACACTCTAATTTATGGTGTATGGCCTCCTTTTAATCCAGTCATATGGAGTCTTGAAGTGGAAATTCAGTTTTACGTATTGGCTCCATGGTTAATTTTATTTCTTTTTTCCGGTTCAGGAAAATATTCATGGTATATTCGCATCACTATATTATTTTGTTTTTCATTAATATTAAAAGGTTTCTTTTATAATGAATTGAAACAATTACATTTACACCTATCTATATTAAACCATCTTCATTATTTTCTTGTAGGGTTTACCATTGCATATTTATTCTTACGACAGAAAGAACTGTTATATAGAAAATACTTCATATGGGACATTGTTGGATCCATCTGCTTTTATTTACTCTTCTATTTTATATGGAATCCTAATCAACTATACTTTTGTATAGCATTGTTTTTGTTATTTCTAAGTGTCTTCAAAGGATATTTTATAAATTGGATATGTAGAAGAAAAGTATTATACATAATAGGAGGAATGTGCTACACAATTTATTTACTACATTATCCATTATTTCATTTTACAGGCAAACTAACTAAAAAAATACTCCCATTTGACTTTTACTATTCGAACTATTTAATACAAGCTACATTATTACTTCCAATTGTATTTACAATATGTTGTTGTTACTATATATTAATAGAGAAGCCTTGTATGAACAAAAATTGGCCACAAACACTCAATGCAAAAATTAAACGTATTACCTATTTTAAAATAAAGTCATGAAAATATACATTAAAACCATAGCAATATTCCTTTTGATACTATTAGCAGCTTCATGTATCAAAGAAGTTGACTTGTATAAAGGAGGAAGTTTAAGAGAACCGGCATATTTATACCCTTTTGATCAAGAAAATAAAAATGTGACAGCGAGATTACAATCAAAACCAATTCAACTATCAATTTAGAATTGTTAGATGTTTATTTTGCACCTCTAAAATATAACAAACATTTGCTAATTATGCTTACCCAAGACGATTGTAAGCCTAGTATCTATCCACGAACATGGGCAAGTATCAATGGAAAGCCTCTTTCGGGACAATATTACTATCATTATGAACAATTAAAGCAAGATGATCTTCCACCAGATATTTACTATTTAGGAAAAACCTTAGGATGTACTGATGGAACAGGCAAAGAAGTTAGATTTTCATTTACAGCTACATTGGCTGCAGACGATAACTACATGGCCGAAGAATCAATAATAAATTTGGGATATAGCAAAGACAATTATCGTTTTTATGGAAGAAATGGCATTTTATGGGAAGATGTAATTGATATAGTTAATTATGGCAATAGTATAGCGTTTCATAACGTAAATACTAAGGAAATACATAACATAGATAGCATACAAAAACATTATCTTATTGGGCAAGATAGCATACAAAAAAGATTATCGGGCAGGAAATGTAAAACGCTTTCAGAACCTGATGGAAACATTGATTATACTACTGCTGCAATTAACTTAGATGATATAAAACTATCACAGCAGAACGTGGTGAAAAGGTATATCCATTTCATAATCTTACTAATCTAGAAAATCATACATTAAATAGAGTCTTTCATGATAGTCCTGATGACTTTAAACAGGTGATAGAGCAAGAACGATCTATACCACTGTGGATCGGTGCGCTATTAACATCGGTGTACATTCTACAGATGCCTTCTGGACTGACTTTCTTCTTTGGCTGAACGACACTTATGGCAAAGATGGTGAAGATTGTATATGGATGCCTAGTCAAGAAGAATATTATGAATACAACTATTATCGCATGCATGGAAAGATTGAAAAGAGCGCAGACGGATCGACATTGAAATTGATCATCAACTTGCCGAGCCAGGAATATTTTTATTACCCTTCAGTCACCATCAACCTGAAAGGACTGAAGAAAGAAGACATCAAGTCGATAGAAAGTAACAGTGCTGTCACCGGACTGTCTTACGGAAATTATCAGGACGGAGTCATGCTGAACATTGACTGCCGACGGTTCCTGGTTGAACACGCTACGCACTTTGTAGAGCAATATGAAAAGACAAAACAAACCAATCGAACAAAGCAGACGCACTCTACTTTGTAAACATGCTTAAAGAATCAAGTAAGAAAGCCGAATTATTGAACCGAATAAAATAAGAGATACTATGATGACAACACTGCAAATCCTTTTCTGGCTCTCCCTCTTCCTCGTATTCTATACCCACCTGGGATACGGAATACTGCTTTACATGCTGGTCAAACTGAAGGAACTCTTTGTGAAACCTGTCCGGCGACAGCTCCCCCCGGACAAGAGACTGCCGGACGTGACACTCTTCATCACAGCCTTTAACGAAGAAGAGGTGGTGGACGAGAAGATGCGCAACTGTCTCGGGCTGGACTACCCGGCGGACAAGCTGCACATCGTGTGGACCACCGATGGAAGCAACGACTCTACCAACCAGCGACTGGAAGACTGGCCGCAGGCCACCGTCCACTTCCACCCCCTGCGGCAAGGAAAAACGGCCGCCATGACACGGGGCATGATGCTGGTGGACACGCCGCTCGTAGTGTTTACCGATGCCAATACGATGCTCAACCGCGAAGCGATACGCGAAATAGTCCGGGCTTTTGAAGACCCGAAGGTGGGATGCGTTGCCGGTGAGAAAAGGATAGCCGTGCAAGAAAAAGACGGTGCGGCGGCCGGAGGAGAAGGCATATACTGGAAATATGAATCGACACTGAAAGCACTGGATGCACGCCTCTACTCCGCCGTGGGAGCCGCAGGCGAACTATTTGCCGTACGCCGGGAGCTCTTCACAGTGATGGAACCGGACACGCTGCTGGACGACTTCATCCTGTCGTTACGCATCGCCATGCAGGGATACAAGATAGCATATTGCACGCAGGCGTATGCCATCGAAAGCGGATCGGCCGACATGCGCGAGGAGCAGAAGCGGAAAGTGCGTATCGCAGCCGGCGGACTGCAATCTATCTGGCGGCTGAGAGAACTGCTCAATCCGTTCCGTTACGGAGTGCTGACGTTCCAATACGTATCGCATAGAGTGCTGAGGTGGTCTCTGGCACCGGTGCTGCTGTTCGCGCTGCTTCCACTCAACATCGCCATTCTACTGGCGGGGGGCTCCCCTGTCTGTTACGGCACCATCCTGGCACTCCAGCTCCTATTCTACATCATGGGAGGATGGGGCTACTACCTTTCTACCCGGCAAGTGAAAAACAAGCTGCTCTTCATCCCGTATTATTTCCTGTTTATGAACATTAACGTAATGAAAGGTGTTAACTACCTTCGTAAAAAGAAAGGAACAGGAGCATGGGAAAAAGCCAAAAGAAACAAAAACGGAATCCTTAAACCAATAAATCGGACAAAGCATGGATAGAATATTGCATAACGTAGACAATGCCCACAAGATACTTCAACTGACATCCGACACACTGATCTTGGTGGACAAAAACGGCACGTGTCTGGACATCGACCCACACAGCGATTTGTGGTTTCTGCAAGAAGACAGACTCTTGGGGAAAAATCTGTTCAACCTGCTTCCCGACCATACCTTCCAGAAACTGCTACCGGACTTCAGGCGGGTGACCCAACAGGGGATAACGGTGAACCGCAACTACCGGCTGCCACTGGAAGGGGGCGAAACGTATTACTTCAAATGTATCATGCAGCCGTACGACGGTGACAAGGTGCTGTGCCAATATCGCGACATCACGGCGCGCAGCAACGTGAAACTGCAACTGGAACGCACCAACTACGAGCTGAAGGAGATACAAAAAGCGGCACAAATAGGGCAATGGAAATATTCATCGCGAGAGAAGACATTCTATTACCGGGGATACAACGGAATCGTATGCACGGAAGAAGAGCGGAGCATCAACTTTCAGGATTACTACGAAACCATCCTGAGCGAAGACCTGCCCGCCGTGAACACGTGGATGGAAGCCAACCGCCGCGAACTCTTAAAGGAATACATCGAATACCGCATCCTGCTGGAAGGACAGGTATACTATATGCGCCAGCAATGCTACCTGCGGAATGAAGAAGAAGATGGTAACATCGTCCTGGAAGGGTATATACAGAACATCACCGACATACAGCGGAAACGAAACGACATCAACACGCTGACGCATGCCATCAACAATGCCAAAGAAAGTGTGTACGCGGCACGCAGAGACGGCACGCTGATATTTGCCAACAGGCAGTTCAGGCTGAACCACCGGATCGCGGAACAGGCGGACTTGTCACTGATACGGGTATTCGATGTCGTGGGCGACATGACCTGCATAGAGGACTGGGAAGAACGTTACCGCAGCATACGGGAAGGCCAGACCCTCAACTTCCTGGCCTACCAACCCCTGAAGCACGATAAAAACACACTGGCCTTTGAAGGCACCATGTACAGTGTGACAACGGATGATGGAGAAGAAACCTTTTGGTCGTTCACCCACGACATATCGGAACGCATCCGGTACGAATCGCAGATCAAACGCTTCAATCGCATCATGGATACCACGATGGAGAACATCCCGGCAGGTATCGTGGTAAAAGATATCGAGAACGATTTCAGGTACATCTACCGTAACCGGGAGTCGTACAACCGGGACATCAGCTCAGAAAACGCCATCGGAATGAACGACTTCGACTACTACCCGCCGGAAATGGCACAGCAGAAGCGAAAAGAGGATATGGAAATTGCCGCTACCGGAAAAGGGATGCACTGGATTATGGAGGGCAAGGACAAAAACGGAAATTTGCTGATTCTCGACAAGCAAAAAATCATGGTGGAAAGCGAGGACTTCTCTCCCATCATTGTCAGCATCGAATGGGACATCACCCAGCTGGAACTGATGCGCCGTGAACTGATAGAATCGAAAGAGAAAGCGGAAACATCGGACAAACTGAAGTCGGCTTTCCTTGCCAACATGAGCCACGAAATAACGCACGCCCCTCAATGCCATCGTAGGATTCTCGCGCATCATCTCGGAGAGTGACAATGCGGAGGAAAGGAGGGAGTATTACGAGATTGTAGACGCCAACAACGAACGGCTGTTGCAACTGATCAACGAAATATTGGATCTTTCCAAAATAGAGTCGGGCATCGTAGAGTTCACTTACGGGCCGGTGAGGCTGCACACACTTTGCAAAGAGATTCATGATGCACACGTATTCCGCTGTCCGCAGGGAGTGGAACTGAGGTTCGACTCGCCGGACGAAGCGCTAAGCATCCACTCGGACAAGAACCGGATCTTCCAGGTATTCTCTAACCTGATAGGCAACGCGTTCAAGTTTACCACAGAAGGCAGCGTAAGCTATGGTTACAAACAGGAAGGCGAGCGAGTTGTATTCTACGTCAAAGATACCGGACTGGGTATCGAGCCCGAAAAGCTGGGAAGGGTATTTCAACGGTTTGCCAAACTGAACAATTTTGCCCAGGGCACAGGTCTGGGATTGTCAATCTGTAAAACGATCATCGAACGGCTAGGCGGAGAGATTGCGGTCTCCTCGGAAGTGGGCACAGGAACCACATTCACCTTCTGGCTGCCTCTTGAGAATGTCATACAAGATACGGAAACGGAAACGAACAGCCACTTGCCCGGCGAGGCCGTCGGAACACAGCCGTCGGAAGTGCTCCCGACCAAAGAGGATACGACCCGCCCCAAAGAGGAAACGACGGAAAAGGAAGAGGACCTTCGGGCAACCGCAGCCGGAACGGAGAAAGCCACCATACTGATAGCCGAAGACACAGACAGCAACTTCGATCTGCTGAACGCTATTCTGGGTAGAAAATACCGCTTAGTACGCGCCAGAGACGGCATGGAGGCCGTGACCATGTATGACGAGGTAAATCCGGATCTGATATTGATGGACATCAAGATGCCTAACTTAGACGGACTGGAAGCTACCAGAATTATCAGGCAACTGTCCGCGGAAGTACCCATCATTGCACAAAGCGCATACGCTTACGAACACGACCGGAATGCAGCCGAAGAAGCCGGATGCAATGACTTTATCTCAAAACCGATCGCTCAGGAAAAGCTAAAGGAAAAGATAAAGAAATGGCTGAAATAAACCAATTCACCACGGATTACACGGATTTCCTCGGAGTCTGTCTGAATTCCGCTTGAGATCAACCGGATAAATAATCAATCTGTCTCAATCCGTGTAATCTGTGGTGAACTAAAATGCGAAATTCAAAACAATGGGAAAGAAAGCTGTATCCAAACTATTTTATTGTACGTCTATTGCACTGACTTTTGTCCTGGCCGGCATCACCATTGCCGGAGCATTCGCCGGACACATACCTCCCGAACACTCCACTCTGATGCCTTTCATCGGGCTGGCGCTGTCAGGACTGTTATTGATCAATCTTGCCGTCGCCATTTACTGGGGGATTCGGCCGGAGGTTCTGGATCATCATTCCGTTGATAGCCATAGCTGCCAACTGGCAATATCTGTCGGATCTTCCAACCTCCTTTCACGGCCGGAGGAAAAGAGGCAAATACACTGAAAATAGCGACATACAACGTTGACAGTTTCGGCAACGAGCAGTCGGGATATTCGTGCAAGGAGATTGCGGCTTATATGAAAGAACACCGGGTGGACATTATCTGCTTTCAGGAGTTTGCCGGCAATCGGTACTTTACTCCAGACAGCATACGGAACGCATTTGCAGACTGGCAGTATGCCATCATTCCGCAAGCTCCGGATAGCACACCTATCTTGCAGGTAGCCCTGTTCAGCAAATATCCGGTGAAGGACAGCAGACTGATCACTTATCCCGATTCAAGGAATTGCAGTATGTGGTGCGATCTGGACGTAAACGGACAAACGGTTCGTGTTTTCAATAACCACCTGCAAACAACGGAGGTCAGCCAAAATAAGCGCAGGCTGGAAAGGGAACTGGCTAAAAACGAACTGACAGGCAGAGAGGAAGCAGTGGCCAGGCAATTGTTGGAGGGACTCAACGAAAACTTCAGGAAACGTGCGGCACAGGCAAAGACTTTGGAACAATTAATCCGCACCACCCCCTACCCTATACTGGTTTGCGGTGACTTTAACTCTCTCCCATCGTCCTACACATACAGTACCGTGAAAGGTGACAATCTTCAAGACGGATTCCAGACTTGCGGACATGGGTACATGTATACGTTCCGGTACTTTAAACGCCTGCTGAGAATCGACTATATTTTCCATTCCAAAGAATTTAAAGGGGTAGATTACTATTCGCCTGACCTCGATTTGTGCAGTGATCATAATCCGGTAGTGATGGAGGTGAAGATGTAAACGGGAATGTATCTAAACGCCTTTTCACCCCCATAACTTTCTCGTTATAATATAAAAGAAGGCCGTCCTGATTACACAGAGCGGCCTTTCTTAATTATAAATGAATTAGTTTTCTTATTCTACTTTCTTCGTCAAGGAGTCTGCAACATATTCAAACTGTCCTTTACCTGTCACTTTATACTTAATGGTATATTGTGTGGTAGAAGAGCCATCGTAGATGGCGAAGTTAATTGTATAGAACACATCTACACCTTCCACAACATCCGCATTACCATAGATTGCTTTCAATCCCGGAAGAAATGCTTCTGGTAAACGTTCGAACATCAACTTAGTAAGATCGGCATCTGACATGTTGCCATAAGCGGCAGCATTTTGTTCTCTCCACTTCGCCGGGCGGAAATCAAAATTGTTCTGATAAGCAGAGCTACCATAATAATATTCGTTATTACTCTTACCGTTAAATATAGGTGCATATTCTTGTCCCTTATTGGCAATCACCCAATCGGTAATGGTCTGATAGAATGCAGCAGTTTCTGCATCGCCCTTTTCTGCCTTCAAAGTAACCACAGTGCTCGGGTCAAAGTTCCACTTACCGTCAGACAATACAAACTGCTCTGTTTTATCAACAATACGTGTATTCAGTGACCACCTTGCAGTTTCAGCAGAATAAGTGTATTCATCACTGTAGATTTTCAATTCGGTACCATTATAATATCTGTAAATCACTACACGTGCATCGCCATCAACAGGATATGCTACCATCTTAGACAAATAAGTAGGCAAATAGTTAACAGCCGGAACTTCTGAAGTAAAGTAACGTTTGCTCTGTCCCATATCTCCGTAATCAGCGTATGTCGGAACATATACGTTATTGTTCTTATCTTTCCAGCTCTTACCATCGTACACTTTCACTGCGTAAGCAGGAGTAGAAAGACTGTTAGCCGGGATAGAAGTACCTACCATGATGTTATCAATCTGATAAGTAGTAGTCTTTTTATTGACACCATCACCTACATACTTAAAGGCTACATAAACCTTCTTGCCCGCATAAGCTGATAAAGATACCTTACCGGCAGATGCAAACGTACCGTAACCACTTGTCGGCTTGGTAGGAATGCTGAAATCTGAAGTCACATCAACCCAATTGGCAGTACCGACATTTTCACCATCGAAATTCTCTGAAATAAGCACTGACAAGCAGCTGGCATTATAGTATCCCACGGTCACGTCAAAAGCGAGATAATCACCAGCAGTAACAGAAATAGCAGGGGTAACCATCCAGCCGACGCATGCCCCTTTCGTACCGTTTGCCGAATACTGAACATACTGGTTATCATCATAAGAAGTAACCTTCCACTGAGTGTCACCGGTAGAGCTGATAAACCAGCCTTTGAGCTCTTTCAAATCTCCGGTAGGAAGCGCCTCGAAGTTTTGCCACATCAACGGATTCTCCAACTGTCCCTCTCCCAACTTATAGTCAACGAAAACAGCTGTTCCCTTTTCGGCATCTTTGAACTTTTCGTTCAGGATCTTAGACATCTGACCTTCTGTCTTTTCATTCAGATAAGGCGCAAATGCATTCTCACCATAAACCAACTTGTATTCGGCATCCGTCGGTTTCAGATATTTCACCGAAGCATACTCCGACAGCAAAGAAGACATCGCTTCTTTGTACTTATACGTAATCTTTGCACTCGAACCCTTATCAGCAGTGTAATACTTATCAAGCAAGAAAGCAGGTATGTAATCCGCTCCCGTGATCTTCTCTGTCAGATACATGTTAGTCTTCACATTCTCAAGATCCTTAGACACACCGGCATCTGTAGCAATCTTCTTATTGGTCGAATTTGAGCTGATAGTTGCATAGTCAGCATCAGTCAGCGTATACTCTATCTTCATCAAATTCGTCGGTTGGGTCATATCGTCCAATCCTTCGAAGTTGTCATCGTTATATTTACAGCCGGACAGCAGAATCAACGACACCGCTACAGGCATTAATAGATTTCTATTCATAATTTAAACTTCCTGTTTTTAGATTAGAAATTAACTTTTAATCTCAAGCTATAAGTACGGCCGAATCCGTAGAACACATTGTAAGCGGTCTTCCAATCGTGATTGCTACCATCTGTCGCATCAGAAATATAAGTCTGGTCGAATAAGTTGTTCACGTTACCTGACAGTACTGCATTCAGCTTACCAAAGTTGAATTTATAACTTGCGTTCAAATCGAAAGTACTTGCAGTCGGAATACGCCAAGGAGTAGAAAAGTCTTTCTCACTGTTCATCACCAGGTCGTTTGAATTCAATGACCAGTCAGCATAATTACGTGCGTATAAGTTCCAGTCGATACCCAGACGAAGGGCTTTGTCGATCTTGAAAGTAGCACCCAAAGCTGCGGTAGTCTGTGCAGATCCACCCACTTTCACATCTTTCAGGTTCAGTTTCATTGTACCCGGTTCCAGTCCGTTAGCTGCCGCATTTACAAGAACGGTCACATCCTTACCATCGCTTCCCTTGATAGATGCGCTGTTCACAAATTGACCTTCTACAGTGAAGCTACCCGAAGCATTGCTATCCCAACGCCAGTTACCGATAGAGAACATACCGCTCAAATCCAGCCATTGGAAAGGTTTTGCTACAAAATCAAGTTCGACACCCTGGTGCAAAGCATTCACACCCTGCATGTTGATAACAGACTTGGTAGAAACCAGCTTACTTGCATCGTAAGGCTCGCTAAGGCTGCCTTCATAGTAGTTTGTGATATCCTGTGAACGGGTAGTGGTTTTATCCATCCAACGAGTGTGGTAGGCATTGATGTTCACAGTAAGGAAGCTCGAACGGTAGCCGTATCCGATTTCGAAAGAGAACACTTTCTCGTTCACTGCATCGGGGTTTGTCGCATTGCTGACTGTTGAATTAAGGAAAGCACCTCCCGAGAAGAATGGAGCGCGGCTGATATAACCGATATTGGCAAACACATTATGATTTTCGGTAAGGTTGTAGTTCAAACCTCCCTTTGCATTCCAACCGATGAAGTTGACAGTTTTTGACTTGGCGTGCGCCTTGTCATAGTAAAAACGGTCGTAACGCCAGTAACCGGTATTAGAAACCGAACCGGAAATGAAGGCACTCAACTTATCTCTGTTGTATTCACCTTGAGCAAATACTCCCTCAGACATCACATAGCCATCAAAGTCACGATAAACAATATCACCTACTTTCAATTTCTGGTTCACAAATGAAGAACCGGCAGCAGCGGCGGCATTGTTTGAAGCCAAAACACTTTTTCTTGAAGAAGAGTCTACATAAAAGTCACCACCATAGAGGTCAACCAATTCATTGGTGTGTGTACCTTTATAATAACGGTAGTCTATACCACCATAGAAATCGAAGTAATCACCGAACTTAGTAGTATAAGTAGAAAGCAGACCATACCAGTTATGGAAGTTCTTAGACTTCGACATTGCCATAACCGAACCATTCTCACTCGCTTCATTCAAAGCATATATTTCATCATACGCAAATGTACCGTCGGCTTTACGGAAAGTCATATTCAGGTTACCATTGTTACTGCCATACCAGTTACTGCGATCCGCACTGGTCAATCCCTGACCGGAATAGCCATATCCACGACCGATAGAAGCATACAGAGCTGTACTCAAACTTGACTTTTCATTAATCTGCCACAAATGGTTCAATGACAACTGAGGTTTATTATACACATTATATGCCGATGACTTTCTTTGTCCGTTCAGCGAATCCGTAGGTAGTTATAACGATAAGGCTTCTCACCATTCATATAATTCTTCGCAACTTCCTGCCATCCTTCAATGGTAAGTCCGTCTTTATTTCCACGCTGATTATGCCACTGGGGAGCAGCGAAAGCAGTAAATGACAACTGATGATTGTCATTGAACGCTTTGTAATATTCACAAACCAGTTGTAGGCTTCGTAGTTGGTTCCCTGGATATAACCATCGGCAGTCTTACCTCCCAAAAGGGTCATGGCCCAACCTGATTTGGTCAATCCGGTAGATACCTTGAACAGGATTTTGTTCAATCCGTCGTTACCCATACCATAAGATACGAAACCGCCTTTGTTGGCATCGATTGTATTAGTCACAATGTTGATAGAACCACCCACTGAAGGAGCCGCTACCTTTGATGCACCCAAGCCACGCTGTACCTGCATGCTACGAGTCACATCACTCAAACCGGCCCAGTTCGACCAATAGATGCCACCCCATTCCATATCATTCATCGGAACACCGTTAATCATCATAGCAGAGTTCTCAGTCTTAAAACCACGTATGTTCACTTTGGAGTCACCAAACCACCACCTTGCTTAGTTGCATAGATACCCGGAGTAGACTTCAAAACTTCAGGAAACTCCTGTGTTCCGAGCTTCTCCTCGATAAAGACAGGGTCAACTGTCGATACAGCTACCGGTGTTTTACGCGAAACAGCAACAGAAGAAGTGATGATAACGTCATTCAGCACCATTGCATCGGCTGCCATTTTTATTACGCCCAAATCTTCAGTACCACCTTTCTGGGTGATCTTCTTGCTGAATTCCTTGTAACCAAGGTACTTGATAAGCAGCGTTGAACCGGAGGCAGCTTTTTGTGTGAACATACCATCAAGTTAGTCACACTACCCTGGGTGGTACCGACAATCGTTACGGCTGCACCAATCAATGGCTCACCTGTTTCCGCATCCACAACTTGACCTTTCACTGTTACCTGGGCAATGGCCGTAGCGGCAGAACATACCGTCAGCACTGCAACCAGCAGGAAATGAATTAGATGTCTTCTCATAATTCTCTTTGTTAGTTAATAGAACTTGTTAATTAATAAATTGTAAATAAACGTTTTGGAATACAAAGGTAATTAATATTCTTTATATATACATTACAAAGATGCTACAATTTTTTAAGAGAGATAAACATATTATAGCTCTATGAAACAAAAAAGCCCCGCAAATTGATTGCGGGGCTTACATATTGTTAAAGATTAGTCAGCTATCAGCTTTCTATATCTCACACGCTTAGGTTCTTCGTTGCCAAGTCGTTTTAATTTATTCTCTTCGTACTCCGAATAAGAACCTTCAAAGTAGAACACATTCGAATCGCCTTCGAAAGCAAGAATATGCGTACAGATTCGATCGAGGAACCAACGGTCATGCGAAATGACAACAGCACAACCTGCAAAATCTTCCAGACCCTCTTCGAGTGCACGTAGAGTATTGACATCGATATCATTGGTCGGCTCGTCGAGCAACAACACGTTTCCTTCTTCCTTCAGTGCCATAGCCAGATGCAGACGATTCCGCTCTCCACCCGAAAGCACACCACAAAGTTTTTCCTGGTCGGCTCCGGAGAAATTGAAGCGCGAAAGGTATGCACGCGCATTGATATCGCGACCTCCCATACGGATCAAGTCATTACCACCGGAGATCACCTGATAAACACTCTTGTTCGGATCTATATCCTTATGCTGCTGGTCTACATAAGCCACTTTCACAGTCTCCCCTACTTCAAACTCACCTTTATCGACTGTTTCCAGTCCCATGATCAGACGGAAAAGAGTTGTTTTACCGGCACCATTCGGACCAATAACTCCCACAATACCATTTGGAGGAAGCATAAAGTTCAGATCGTCAAACAGTAGTTTATCACCATAAGCCTTCGCCACATGTTTTGCCTCGATCACCTTATTACCCAAGCGAGGACCATTCGGAATGAAGATTTCCAACTTCTCTTCTTTCTCCTTCACATCTTCGTTCAACAGCTTATCGTACGAGTTCAAACGAGCTTTACCCTTAGCCTGGCGGGCCTTGGGTGCCATACGTACCCACTCGAGCTCACGTTCCAGAGTTTTGCGACGCTTGCTGGCAGTCTTTTCTTCCATTTCCATTCGTTTGGTCTTCTGCTCCAACCAGCTGGAGTAGTTGCCCTTCCAGGGAATACCCTCACCACGGTCAAGTTCAAGGATCCATCCGGCAACATGATCGAGGAAGTAGCGGTCGTGCGTCACTGCAATTACCGTACCTTCGTACTGTTGCAAATGTTGCTCCAACCAGTCGATAGACTCAGCATCCAAGTGGTTCGTCGGTTCGTCGAGCAGCAAAATATCAGGCTTTTGCAATAACAGTCGGCAAAGAGCCACACGGCGGCGCTCACCACCGGACAGGTTAGCCACCGACTGATCTTCGGGCGGGCAACGAAGAGCGTCCATTGCACGCTCCAATTTACTATCCAGATTCCAGGCATCCGTTGCATCGATAATGTCCTGCAACTCTCCCTGACGCGCAAAAAGTTGATCCATTTTGTCCTGATCTTCATAATATTCAGGTAAACCGAACTTCTGATTAATTTCTTCGTATTCGTTCAGGCATCAACAATAGGTTGCACACCCTCCATTACGATTTCTTTCACAGTCTTTGTGTTATCCAGATAAGGTTCCTGTGCCAGATAGCCCACTGAATACCCGGGAGAAAAGACCACTTCCCCCTGATAAGATTTCTCCAGACCGGCAATAATCTTCAGCAAAGTAGATTTACCCGAACCATTGAGACCGATAATACCAATCTTCGCTCCATAGAAGAAAGAAAGATAAATGTCTTTTAGTACATTCTTGTTAGGTTGGAAAGCTTTGCTTACTCCCACCATCGAGAAAATTATTTTTTTATCGTCAGCCATATATAAATAATGTGTATTGATATTTATGGCACAAAGATAACAAAAATGTTCGGAATTAATTTGCAATTATGAAAAATAGCTCTATCTTTGCACCCGCTTAACAGCAATAAAGGATTGATTCGCTAGCTCAGCAGGTAGAGCACAACACTTTTAATGTTGGGGTCCTGGGTTCGAGCCCCAGGCGGATCCACTGAAAACAAAAGAAAAATCAAGTAAATCCTGAATAATCAGATATTATCAGGGATTTCTTT